>Ga0228711_1002688_pt1 | contig 27427 bp, 11 predicted proteins | sample MedpolnodulmetaG_2_FD_177996 | JGI IMG/M metagenome (GOLD analysis project Ga0228711, IMG submission 177996) | Root nodule microbial communities from Medicago polymorpha collected in Santa Monica, California, United States - brown nodules | ecosystem: Host-associated > Plants > Roots > Nodule... | reverse complement strand
CTCTCTGCCTATTTTTTTCTTTGCTAACTCGCCATGGCGAGTTGAGGGCGAACTGAGGGCGAGCAAACCTGTTGTTCTGCCTATTTTTGGCCTTGTTGCACTTTGTTGCTTGTTTTCCATCTTTGCTCAGTGCCTTGAGTAACTTTCCTGCAAAATTAGGTAAAGTAAGATAGATAAAGCATAAAAGGATTAAAGTCAATTATCTCTCGGCTTTTTCCTTAATAACTTGCAAAACAAGTTACAAAAGTGTCATAAATCTTCATTAGAATTACTACTTCCTGACACTTATCATATGGCTCAGGAACAAAAGGAAAGATAGAGAAAATAGAGAAACTCTCTAATATTCTCAAAGAAAAGTTTATATTATTTGAATGCTTCAATACTTGACTATCTTGAGTATTTGAATGTGCCTAAACACTTGGTGGTGAGCCTTATTTATACTACTCCAGGAAGGCTCTACATTACAAATTAGAAATATCTAGAAACATTTAATGCTACTACTTAATTACAAGAACTATCTAGAGATTCTAATATCTAGTTCATGTGCCTAGAAAGTTCTAGAGATGCTAAGATGATCCTAATCACTATGACTTTATTTTGTAATATTCTTGAAAGTTCTTTGACATCTTGAAAGTTCCATAATGTTCTATATTATTCTCCATAATTCTTGAAAGTTCCATAATGTTCTATATTATTCTCCATAATTCTCTATCGGTGTATCTTTAAAATGAGAGTTCTTTCCCTTTTAGAGTTTTGGACCTCAAGTTGTGGATAGAAGTCTTTCAATAGTCTTTTGTCACATGTCCTGGTGTTTAGCAATTTTTGCATAAAGTTTTGGAACAACATTCTGAACTTTAGAATGTTTTTTGATTCTTTGTATATTTTAGAAATTAGAAAGTATATTTCAAAAATTAGAAAAACAAATTCGAAATTAAAAAAAGTTCATATTTTTATATTATATGGGGTAAAACACTATTAATTCTATACTTAATTAACCCTAACAATAAACAATCAAATTTGACAAAAATAAACAATCAAATTCTAAATACTTTTGTCAAAAAAAATCAAATCCTAAATACTATTGCATGTTTGGATTGTCTACGAAGATGACATTTGATTTTTGTTTTATTTTTTTGTTTGGTTTATTGTTTGAATCCAGCCATATCAAGTTCAAAGATTAAATATTTAAAAGAGTCTTGCTAATGCTAACAAATGTTTGAATGGCACACATATTATTATTAAAGAATGAAAGATGGAAACTTTATCATAAAATGTTCTTTTAAACCCAAATTCAAGGATAAAATAAAACGATTGTTTGAATTTGCGTGTGGTTTCTTCGTCCCAACATATTATGAATGCCTTTTGTGAATGCCATAATTATCATTGTTTTCTTAGTGTTTATGTAACGTGGGTTTCTTCGTCCCAACATATTTTGTGAATGTGAACTTTGTAGTTAGTGTTTATATAACTAACTACACAATGCTTAGAAACCTCACGCAAAATTCACAAAATAACTTATACAGCTATTAACGTATTCTGCAATAAAAGAAAAAGCATTATGTAGTTAGTTATATAAGTTGAGCCAGCAAGTTATTTTGTGTTTACGGGTAGCCTTGTAGTTTGGTGCTTGTGTATAACGTAAAACCTACGTTTAAGGAATGGATTCATTTTATCAAGTTCTTTGTTGTTTCATTTCTTCTTTCAATTTAATTTCATAAGATCCAGTTTGTTTCTTTAGAATGAGTCTAATTATGTAGGAAGAAGAAGTAAACATGGACAAATTACACTAATCTCCCGTGAGATTTATGTTAATATATCTCACCTTCCCTCTATTTTTTTCACTTGACAACAACACCCCCCCTTTGCCGTTACACTCCATACAAGTTAACATGTCAATGCTTTCTTTTCAATAAAAAAAAGATTTTGAACTACACGTTCTTTCTTTCTTCATCCTTTCTCCAAAGAAAAAACAGATTATTAATAGCAATCCCCAGAAAATCATAGACACATTTGAGACGCCACAGCAACAATAACATTTTTTGTTGCATTTTTATTTCTTTGAACGAAATTGATTACTCTTGGGTTTCCCAATATGTGTTTTATTCGATAATTATATAAAACAAATCTTTGCTTATTATAAAAATTATTGGGGCTATTTGATTTGTATATGGGGTAAATAACTCATAAATAATTGGAGTACCATTTACTACAAATTCTACGAATTTTGTTTCCATTGAAAGGAACTCACACATCCAAGAGCGTTTAGGTTTAGATAAGATGACACGTGTCTCTTCTAATTTAACTAGTTCTGGTTCAAATTCAAATGCAACAGAGTTTACCGCCTATTTGAGTCCCACAAGGCTTGAAAGATTAGTCTCCGCAGTTGCGCACAGAGGATGGCAAAAGAGAAGGGCCGATGAAGGAGCCGAAGAGAGTGGGACAGTAGAGATGAATATTGATTTTGGGGGCTAGGGTTCAATATTAAGTTAAACACAATGCAAAGAAATATTTTTGTTTTAACAATGTTAAGTTGGTGTTAAGTTTGTTTAGGGGTTTGTGTATCTATATATTTTAAGATAACTCGGAAGGTGTTTGTCTACTTTAAAACTTGATGGGATGTTTGTGTCATTGAAAGAGACCTTGGGGAGGTCAATGAAGTTTTCCCAGTAAAACAAATGAACAGAAGAGTTTTGAAATAGATAAAATGACTCAATCAACTGGTTAAGAGATGTAATAGCAAAACTGGAGGTGCAAATTGCAACATAAAAATTGATCAATTGTCGACCGCAACAAATGATATGATATGCTTCATATTAAGCATACTCAAACTTGAATAGCATCAAATATTAAGGGACTTGAATGCCCCATATCAAAATCAGATATCAAAACTGTACATTTATCATCCACAGTTCGACATAGCACCAAGTTGCATTTTACAATAACACCAACAATGATATCACTGCGGGTGATAGAATGATAACCTTATGTATTATATATAGCGAGAGAGCATTAAATTCATAGTTAAAAGAACAATTCTCATATGAAATTCTTTTATCACACTTAAGTACAATTGTAAAAGCTACAAATTTCCCATGTCACCAAAAGTGCTGTCTGTCAGCTGTAAAGGAATACTAGAAAAGCATTGTATATCTGCATTATGCTTACTACAGCATCACAAAGATGCAATGCATTAAAGTAGTTTCACTTATTTTTGGTCAACCTCAATTCACTAAGTTTGATTAATTGTTTGCCTCCCTCAGAATCCTCAAGATGGAAAGGAACAGGTTCAGAATGTCGAGATAAAGAGTGACAGAGGCACCAATGTATTCATCATAAGTATGGCGCTTGATCAGATTGTCAGTGTCGTAGACAATATAAGCAGAGAAAATCATAGCACCAACTCCACCATAGATAGCATGTGATACTGGCCCAAGAGGGAAAAACATCTGCACCAAAGAAAATCTAGTCTTAAGCAAGAGAAAAGATGCAAGCATAAATTATGTACAGCAATTTCATGTGTGCATCTATAGATAAACCTTTTTTTCATTATAGGTGATGTAATCACATGAATACAACAATTTCACAATGTCTTGTAATGAATCACACCTAATGGAAAAGGAAATTCAAATCTATGTGTTCGAATATATGTGGTATCAAAGTATATAATAACGAAAAGCTGTCTCTAGGAGTTTTGGAATCAATAAATGACCACCATTCACTGTGGTTTAGATAGACCAGTCTCCCTTTAATTCTAAATATGGAATTGAAGTCCATCTCATCTATCCTCCTTAGACTAGGTTGTGTTTGGTTTCACATCCTAAAGATTCAAACTTACTTCCAATCTAATCACATAGCTTCTAATATCACTGTGATTTCAACGCAATTCCGCCAGTGATTTCAACCGTATTTTCTACAATGGGAGCTACTCATTTTCCTATGTTATCCAGTGTGACCAATTATCCGTCCCAACATTATCATTCGGCATATGTACAATCCAGATACACAAAAAAACCTTTCACTCATATTTATTTTATATATACACAAAACTAAATACAAAAAACAACCAATTATCAACCAGCGACCAAAATAAATTATAGAAAATGTAATGCAACAAACCTGCATCATGCCGGTGAGTACAAGAGTAAAGAGGCAGGTAAACAAAAGAGGACCAAGGTAGCTAAAATCCTTGCCCTTCTTGGAAGCCCAGAAAGCATAAGCAGTTAGAGAAGAAACCACCGCAGATGTCAAAACCAACGCCTCAAGCACAATTTTTCCTGCATTACAACAACACATATATTACAACCCATCATAATAACAATAGTGCATGTTTGGTTTCAATTTTGGAGCAATTGATTCTAAAGGTATATAATTGATTTTGACATGCTTATTTGCTCTGGAGTAGAATTGATTCTAACTCAAAGCTAGAAATTGTAGCTCCAAATTCTAGAATTGATTTTTACACTCAAATTTATAGTCCAACTCAATTATACATGAACATAGATAAACCTAAACAAATTTACTTACATTCAATTTTAAACCAGAATCAATTTTTGTAGCGGCAAAATCAAATAGACAAATAATAATAGAATAACAATAACATATGAACGAGAACGAGAACGAGAACGAAACCCTACCATCGGTGTTAGCACAGGTAACTCCAACGGTGAAACTAATCGACAAAGTAAAAAGTCCAAGCAAGATATAATTATGAGGATGCTTCTGTTGATACCTCAACAACGGAATCAAAACTACAACAAAATTTTCAAAATAAAAATCAGATCCATGTAATAAAACCCTAATTAATTCATAAAACAACAATTAAAAAATAGAATGATTGGAAGCGTACAGATAAATGGAAGAAAAACGAGGAGCAAGAGAAGAGGGGAATTGCCCCTAAGGAGAAGATTAAGAGGAGTATAGAAAACGGTTATGACGGAGACGATGGTGGTTAAGAGGATCTGAGCGGAGAGGATTCCGTAGACTTTACGGATGAAACCCCAACGGAGTTGATTTTCACCGAGGGAGAGACCTGGGTAGAGGGTTTCTCCAGATTCGATGTCCAATTCAGCTTCATCTCTTTTCACGCTTGTATAGCCTCGTTTATCTTGTTGATCGAACATCATCATCTTCTTCGGAGATCTGATTAACCGATTCGTCTTCTTGCTTCTTCGGAGAAAATATCTAAAATGAATGAATGCGCGTTGTTTACTTTTTAGCGGTTCACAGGTATCTTTCAAGTCGTTGGATTAGAATTAGAGTTTGCTTAATTCATTCATTAATTAATTCTAAGCATTTAAAATAAGACTTTATTAAAATAAATAAGGTTTTGTCATTTCATTTGTCTATTAAAAAAAACCTCAAAAAGAAAAAGACTTGTAAAAAATAACAAAAAATTGCTAAGATAATGTTGAAAAGAAACGTATGATATAATAGAACATGCAAGGTTAGTGTGATCAATTGGTTTGATTCATTTTTAATAGAAAATCGATCTAAACCAATACAAAATAATTTGATTGGTTATATAGTTTTTCCACATGATGGACCATATCAATCGAAAAGATAAATAAAATTTGATAAAAAAATTATTCCATCCTAAAATCTATTTCGGATTCCCTTGCTAATTAACTACTTAAGCTTTAAAACCACCTACTTTCAAACACTAGTTTTTATACTATTAAAATAAACACGTAAGATAAAATAAATAAATTATAATGATTAAAAAAAACACCGATACAATATAGTAATTTTTAACATAAAAAGTAACCAATTTTAAAATATGTGAAAGTATGTTCGCAAATGTCTTGAATATACACGATTTTAATGTGACGTATCTAACTAGACTATACTTTATGTCTCCATTCTCAAATATGATATGTAATTGGACACAATTTTCATTGTCGAGAGTTCATCATGTTAACCATCGTCACATTTGATGTTAATATATATTCTGTTAATTTTTCATAAGTAGTGTTGAAAAGATAGTCATTTTGGTAAAATAAAACATTGTTTAGCATGGTTAAATGAAAGTTAACCAAATAATATAAATTTCGAGCATAAGATATAATTGAACAGCTTTGCGGAGATAGTAATGTATGCTTCTAAACATAAGAGGATGAGGTTGTAATATCATTATCTATGAAAACGATGAATAATTTACTATTTTTTTATTTCGGTAATAGTTATTTTGGTGCGTGAATGGCTTAATTGATCCCCCGGTCCCTTAACTTAATTCTTTTTTTCACAATGGTCCCTCAACTAAAAAACGTCTCAAACTGGTCCCTTATGTTTCTGTCGTTACCTATTTTGGTCATTTCCGTTAGTTTTTTAATGCTTAATATTTTTGATATGATTTCAACCATTCGATTGCAGGTCTATTGTGTACAACATTGAACCACCAACACCTAATTCTATTGTTCTTTTCTTCTTCTCCTTCCCTCATTCCTCTTGATCTTCATCATCTTAACTATGAAGTTCATGTAAACCCATAAATTTTTAACAAATAAGCTCATAAAAAACAATAATTGATTGCATCTTTCACCATTCATTATCTCTAATCAATTGGATCCCATTATTAATTAAAAAAACAAAACTAGAATTGAAATGCATCAACACAGCATGACAGAACCACCACCACAAATTCATTTCTTCCTCGCAAAGTTAGAACTTGGATCCCTAATCCACTTCTTCCTCCATTACAACACAGCAACACAACAACACTCCAATCTCAATCTCAATCTGAAAACATGGTAAAAGAAAAAAGGGTCAAAGAGGGAGAGAGAAATAACATGGGTGGTTTTTTCTTCTTCTGGAAATGGTGATAAATATCCAATTCTCAATTTCTCAATTCGAAACCCTAATTTTCTTTCTCAGTTCCAAATTCCCAATCCAACCAAAGGGAGAAAAGAAGCCAACAGAGAAGAAACCTGCAGAGGAGAAGAAATCCACCTTCGCCGAAAAAGCTCCGGCGCAGAAGAAGGCAAAGGTCGGAAAGAAGCTTCCAAAGGAAAGCAGTTCAGTCGCTGGAGACAAGAAGAAGAGAAACAAAAAGAGGTTGGAACCTACAAGATCTATATTTTCAAAGTTCTGAAACAAGTTCACCTTGACAAGGTACAACAACATCCGACGATAACTTCAAGGGAAATTCAGACTGGGGTTAGGCTTGTTCTTCTTGGAGAATTGGCTAGACATGATGTTTCTGAAGGAACATAAGCTGTAACGAAGTTTACAAGTTCTTTGATATTTTAATTATTGATTAGTGATCTTTTGAAGTTGTAATGAACTAATGAGATCTGGTTGATCTCATGTATGATGACGATTTATTTATTTTTTATTTTTTTTGAAAAAAGACACATTATTATATTAGGAAGTAAATAAGTTATTATACAAGTTAATGGATGCGGGGACATCCTCAATCCATACGTGATTGGGCTCCTGAAGAGCTAATAAAACTAAACTTGTATCTATCAATCGAATTAATGATAATTGGCTTCAGAAATGTTTGTATTAAAAAAAAAAAGGAGGATTGAAGGGAAAGTGATTTGATTGGTTTTCCAAAAGAAAAAAAAGGCGAGGTTGATTTTCAGTGAAAAGAACTTAAATGAAAATGTAGTAATAAAATCAAATGGTGGACAATAATGGAGTTTTTTTTTTTTTTTGGGTTTGTGTTGCTGTTTTTTATGGGTTGCCATGATGATTATGGTGAAGATTATGAAAGATAGGAAGGAAGAAGATGAAGAAAGGAAAAAAAAAAATATTATGAAGGATAGGAAGGAAGAAGATGAAGAACGTGAAGATTATGGTTTATTGTTAGATACAATACACCTTCATAATCCAACAAAGGGTTACGAATAACAATTTAATAAGGTCTATGGTGGACAACCTATAATATTAGTCCACTTTAGACATTCAGGGTTAAAAACTAACGGAGATGACCAAAATAGCTAACGGCAGAATACATAAGGGACCCGGTTGAGACATTTTTTAGTTGAGGGACCATTGTGAAAAAAAGAATTAAGTTAAGGGACCGAGAGATCAATTAAGCCGTGCGTGAATTTATAACTAGTAGTCATGATAGTTCCCCGTTGTGTCAAAATTAATTTTTGATTATACACTATATTAGTCAAAATAGTTATTTAAGTTAAAATATTTTGTTAATGTTATTATATTAATCATTCAATATACTTACATATTGTCAAGTTATTTCTTATATTTTGTCATATCAATTTCTACACAAAAACTATTAAAGTCATCATGGAAAGATTTTTTTAACATTATCATCGGTATGAACTATTTTAACCGACGAAATGGACAATAAAAAACAATCTTAAAATTTCGATGTATTAATGACTATTTTAACTGCTCAATGATTATTATTCCATTTTTTATTACATGGATTTAGCCAAATTAGGGACGGGTTTCCGGATCCTAATCCGGGTTCCATCTATATCCCAATTACTGCCATTGCTGACGTCATAGCTCAATCTGAACAACAAGCTTTCTTACAACCTCCGTGCTTTACACCTCTCCAATTTGTCCCCAATTCCACTGTTTCTCTCTCAATCCCATTTCAATCCAATTCACCAATGCTTCAATTCCAGGTAAATTTTTCAATTGCTAAAACCCTAATTATTTCGATAGATTCCCGCTGCTTTGACTTTTTATTGCTAAAACCCAATTATTTCCCTTTCTTAATTGCTTCATTTCGTTATTTTTTTCTTGTTCAGATGATGATAATTTTATGATCAAATTAAAGATGTAGTGATGATTAATTTCTTCATGTAAAGTAATTCATAACTGTTTTGAATTTTGCATCATAACTTTCCATGCAGGAATAAGTGCTTTTTTCTTAATGTGTGGAATGTGCTTTTGTTTGCTTTGAAAAAGGGAAGGTGGTAGGTTTTGGGATAATGATTGTAAAGGAGCATCCGGTTGGTACTGAACTGGTAATGAGTAATACAATTGGGGAGGAGGAAATAGATTTTTCATGTGATCCATACATAGGGTTAGAGTTTTTTAATGCGGATGATGCGCTTAAGTTTTATATATCGTATGGTAATCGAATGGGATTTAAAGTTCGGATTGGTCAACTTTATCGATCGAGAACTAATGGGTCGGTTTCTTCTAGAAGATTTGTGTGTTCGAAGGAGGGACATCAGCTCAGCTCAAGAACTGGTTGTCCGGCATTCATAAGGGTTCAGTTAAATGATTCTGGAAAGTGGGTTGTTGATCATTTTCATAAGGATCATAACCACACTCTTGAAAATGAAAGTGAAAGTTTTGCTCCAACATTGCAGCCGAAGGCTTCTGCAGCTATTGAGTCTTCTACTGAAGTCACTCGCAAGCCGAGGAAGAAAATGCTTGAAGTAGGGAATGGTGAACCTATTTCTCCCTTTGGCGTTATTAATTTCAAGCGTATGAGAAAAGAAGAACTTGAAGTACAGGCCAGGATCGAACCATATGTTGGTCAAGAGTTCAGTACTCCTAATGAAGCCTACCAATTTTATCGTGCACATGCAGCATATTTGGGTTTTGGAATTCGAGTCGGTCAATTGTTTCGCTCTAAAAATGACGGATCGATTACATCACGACGCTTTGTGTGCTCAAAAGAAGGGTTCCAGCACCCTTCAAGAGTTGGCTGTAAGGCTTATTTGAGGATTAAGAATCAACCATCAGGAAAGTGGGTAGTTGACCGTCTTGAAAAAGATCATAATCATGATTTGGGCCTTGAAAAGGAACGTAAGACAAAAAGTCTTCCTGCTTCCAACATTTTGACCGAGGAGGTAAACACTGAATTGGTGAATGGCGACATATTTAGGATAGATAACTACCCTGTCCTAAGAGGAGCTAGACAAAATCACATTAGAAGTGATTGGTACAACATGCTTTTGGAGTATTTTCAGTCAAGGCAAGCAGAAGATACAGGATTCTTTTATGCCATGGAAGTTGATAATGGTAATTGCATGAGCATATTTTGGGCTGACGGAAGATCTAGATACTCATGTAGTCAGTTTGGCGATGTCCTCGTTGTAGATACATCATATAGAAAGAGTGTTTATATGGTACCATTTGCCACTTTTGTTGGAGTTAACCACCATAAGCAACCTGTGCTTCTTGGATGTGCTTTAATTGCTGATGAATCTGAAGAGTCTTTCACTTGGTTGTTTCAGACATGGGTAAGAGCAATGTCTGGCCGGCAGCCTCTGTCGGTAATTGCTGATCAAGATGTTTCAATCCAGAGGGCAATAGCAAAAGTCTTTCCAGTAACCAATCATCGCTTTTCGCTGTGGCAAATTAATGCAAAGGAACAAGAGCTCGCCGGTCTAATGGGTAATGGGTTCACTAAAGATTATGAAAAGTGTGTTTACCAGAGCCAGACAGTCGATGAATTTGATGCCTCGTGGAATGCTGTACTCGTCAAATATGGATTGAAGGACAATGCTTGGCTAAAAGAAATGTATGAGAAGCGTGCATCCTGGGTTCCGTTCTATTTAAAGGGAACATTTTCTGCTGGAATTCCTATGAAAGAAAGCACGGAATCATTCTTTGGTGGAAGTTTAAATGGCCAAACACCTCTCATAGAGTTCATTCCGCGTTATGAAAGAGGTCTCGAGCGACGTCGTGAAGAAGAAAGAAAAGAGGATTTTAATACTTCTAATTTTCAAACTTTTTTGCAAACGAAAGAGCCAGTAGAAGAACAGTGTAGAAGGCTTTATACTCTTGCAGTATTCAAAGTATTTCAGAAAGAGCTTTTGCAGTGTTTTAGTTATCTTGGGTTTAAAATCTATGAAGAAGGGTCCCTAAGCAGATATTTGTTGCGTAAGTGTGGAAATGATGATATGGTGAAGCATGTAGTTACATTTAATGCATCCAATCTTGACATTAGTTGTAGCTGTCAGATGTTTGAATATGAAGGTGTTCTTTGTAGACACGTGTTGAGGGTTTTCCAAATATTGGAAGTAAGAGAAGTTCCTTCTCGCTACATCTTACACCGATGGACGAGAAATGCCGAGGATGGTGTTTTTCCCGACATAGGATCATGGAGTAGCTCTCAGGAGCTAAAAAGTTTGATGCTATGGAGTCTAAGAGAAACAGCATCTAAATACATAGATGCTGGTGCATCATCAATTGAAAAGTATAAACTTGCCTATGAGATTTTGCGAGAGGGTGGGAGAAAACTTTGTTGGCACAGGTGAATGTCTTCAAGTTCTACGAAGTTGTACATTATTGCAAGTTTAATTTTTAGCTTCAGTTGTTAATTTATGGTGGCATTTTTGCCTTTGTAGTTCTACACTTCCGTTTTAAGTTTCAGATTATCCTCTACAGCTGCTGCACCATACAGAAGCTGTAGGATATCCAATTTTGTTCAGATTGCTTGTATTGACCACTCCATCATTGCCATCATAGTTAACATCTTAGGTGTGACATTGGTTTCACTTTGATTATGTTGCACATGTCAATTCTATTGCCTGTGTTTATCATTTTAAAAAAGCAGAATGGTTTTCCTCCCAATGAGCAAGCAACATCTGCTGTTTATTATGTTGGAACTAGCAAAACAGTCAAAAGTAATTATTTTTTATGAAAGAAAAAAAGACCAGAGTAGCTGTTATATCCTTATTGCACCAATTGGATTTAAGGAAGTGGAGAGGACAAGTATTTTTCAGTTTGAGAGTTAGATTGATGTAGACATAAAGCAGTTTGGATAAATGGAAAAATCAAAGAAAAATCCCCACTACCCACCACCAGATAGTCTCTTTACCGCCCTCTGTTTCATTTGGCAGGCAGCAAATGGAATAAGATAATAGCCACTGATTAATAAACCACATACATGAATTTCAAAACCATGATTATCCTAGTTCCTGTGAAAAAGCTGTCCTTTTCCAGTTGAAATGAATAGAACATGATTATTTACTGCAGCTAATCCAAAAGTAAATTTTACCTGAATTCCATGTACCATGCAGAGTTGGTTTGTACTATAACTTCATGATTGTTTGTTTATTTAAGTCTGACATCATGAGTGACTTTGGCGTTTTACTCTTTTAAGTTTTAAGGGAACAAATGTCTCAATATTTGGCCACAAAAAAGGTCTCATTGGGAATGGGAATGTACGTGTAGTTAGCACCGGCCTCCACAGTGCTGCGTTTGAGAGCAAATTTTACAAACTTTCTCTATTTTGCTTTCTGGGAATTCTCTTCTGATTAGTTTACAGATATTCTTTATCCTAATTTGGAGTATATTTTTTTAAATATAACGCAGAGAAGTACTTGTTTGTTTGCATGGAGAAACCACTTCCCACTATCTTCTCACTTTGGTTTTAAGAAAGTACAAATTAGAGCTTATAATTAATGTGGGCTCAATAACTTCGTACCAAAACTGCTCCAGTTTTTTTTTTACCCAAATGACAATTATTTGTATCCAAATATACACCTGATAAAATAAAAACTGCAGTGCATTTTTACCTTATTCTATACTATTTTATGAACTTTTTAGATATATTCTGCTCGTTCCTGTTTTTCATATCTACTGAGCATGCCACTAATCTGCTTTCAGTTTTGTGCTAGAGAACCAGATTCTTGAGCTTTTTACTTTATTCCGTTCTTGGCTTCAGCATTGTTCTTTGTTATATAGACAATGCAACAGGTTTTGGTATAGTAGTTGCATAGGGATGTGAAAGATTCCTACTTTTATCCTTTACCAACAGAATATGCCCTGTTTCTCAAAAGCAGTTAGTTACTTATCTTTTCCACTTGAGTTCAACTTAAGAAAAGTCCATATTCTTCTTTCAGAAATGCATTGGAATCGAAGACTAGTAGTTAAAAATATGCTTAGTTACAATAATACAAGAAATCATATACTTCTACCAATATATTCTAAGAAAATTCTACCACCTATAAAACACGTGGGAGAATTTTACTATCTATTTTTTTTTTTTTTTTTTATCATGACTATTCAATCTTGATCTTGAACAAAATATTTACTAGGTTTTACAACAACAGATATTTCGGATTTGAGTTGTGAGAGGGCACCATTATTAAAACTCTTGACCAACATAAAGCTCTTAAACTTTGACATCTACCATGGTCTTACCCGAAATTTGTCTCATCCATTGTGGTCTTACTCAATTCAAGAAATTTGTCTCAGTATTTGAGTCGAAAAACCTCAACTTGAATCATGTCTAGAGAAAGCACCAACATTAAAACTTGAGGAAGAGTTTTGACATTCATTGTAGATACTCAGCTCTTCGAAATTAATTTTCTATTTGCGCACACCATGATTTGCATCATGTCTTAAGAAAGCACCAACTTTGAACCTCTTGAGGAAGGACTTTGACATCTTTTGTGGTCTTGTTCAGCTCGAGAAATTAGTCTCCGCATTTACATACAACCATACTCGATTTTCAAAAACATTAATCACAACATAATGATCCCACATAACAACAAATGGATGAAATTGTATGTTTTATCTTATATCATCCATGTCTGCATAACATAACCCAACACAACAACACACAACTTAGCTTCATCAAATACTAACAACACCTATATACACTGCTTTGCCTCTCAGTTCTTCAGATACATATTATACATCTAATAATGGCATAATACATGAACAGAAATAAAAACCATAAGGATTTCACATTATTTTATTCTTCCTTACTCTTCAGTTGCATATCAAGCACATCAACCTCAATCCTTCATTGGTGAAACCAAACTTTCAACATAAACCTCTGCATCAAACCAACCCTTCCCACCTTCAATCCTAGGATACCTAAATGAATGATCTCTTGGATCATACAAAATCAAGTCAAACTCAAACATCAACAACACTTCTCCATTCTCTGAAATACAATAAGGCCCTGAGTATGAGAAATCTTCAGGATTTGGCAAATAAGGAATTGTCAACAATTTAATCCAAGACTCTCTCACACCATAATCCTTCATCAACCAAACAACAAAATCAGTCTTTTTGTAATCATAATTCATGCAAAGACAACCCTTTAGCACACTCAAACTAGGAGTTGAACACTCTTCCTTTTCATAATCAGGTGGAAGCACTTCTCTATAAGTTTCCTTCTCCAAATCCAAAGAAACAATAGTCCAAAAAGAACTTGAACCAATTGAGTAATTAGAAGCCCAATTGAGTGTACCACTAACAAATTTTCCAGATGAATTTTGATAAGGTGAAACACCATGAGGAAAATCATGAATCTTCCTCCAAGTATTAGTGGCCATACTAAAAACCTTAACTTTAGATTCACTGAAAAACTCATTAGGATCACAAAAAACAGCAACAACTTTGTAATCATCATTCACATGATCATAACCAAGACCAAAACAAGTAAAACAACCTGGTCTCCAATTATTCCCTAAAGGTGGTGACTTTTTAGAAACCCTTATTGAAGGGTTCCAAAGAAGAACACAATCACCTTTTATAGCAAAACAGAGTAATCCATTACAAGAACCAACAATACCATCATGGCGAAACTTGTTCTTAACAGGGTAGTTAAGGTCCTGAGAAACTGTTGATGGGTTATTGAAAAGAGATGTAATGGAACAAGATTTGAGGTGAAATTCAGCTGTTGTAGCACTGAGTATGATTCTATGGTTGGTTGTGAAGTGAGTGTTTTGTGTTGAAAAGTGAAGTTGTTTTCTTATGAAGTAAGGATTGGAAATTATGTGTAACCATGATTTGCATACACACCTGAAACGTAATAGAGATTTTATTGGAAGTTTTGTAAGGATTTCAAGAATGAGTTCTTCAGGAAGAAAGGGTAATGGAAGAATCATGGTGCTGTTTTGATTCATCATATGTGATGGCGGTGATGTTTTTTTTGTTCATGTGATGATGACATGAAGAGAGTGAGAGTGAGAGTGTGAGTGTTGAGAGGTTCATTTCATGTGGTGGTTGATGAATGATATATATAGTAATGAAGATGATGAAAAATAGATTGATATGGTTTCATGAATTCATATGGTCTATGATTGAAATAGTCTTAAGATAAAAATGAATGAAAATTGTGAATGTTCGAGACATGGTAAAATGACACGTTGCAGTTATGGTAAGACAATAGCGTGTGAGTAAGATAAAAGAAGAGGAAGAAAACGAAATAAAGAATCTAACATCATATGATACAACACTATTGTCAAAAAACAAAACATCATCATCCAATCAACCAACAAAGCTTGTTTTTACTTGAGATTTTTTTTAATCTTTTGTTTTTAAAAACAAAAAATATTCAACTTTTTTTTTATTCAAAAAAATATTCAACTTGTGTAAATACTTTTTGGGTTTTTTCTACTTTTTCTTTTTTATATACTTTAACCTATTCTTCATTTAACCAAAAAAGTTGAATCTAAGGAAAGAGATTAAACTCTCACAACATGACAATTCAATTTTTAAATTTAACTCAAAGAGATACTCATATTTAGTATCTAATAGTCATATAAGATAACTGACACATATATGATTTTGTTGTAACTAAATCAAACTCAACTCATTTAGTAACTAAAAAAAATTGATTAGAGGAGAATGTCTCATATAATGATAATGATGTAAGTGGAAAGTTCAAGTATATTTGTCAATCATCTTATTTTACTATCAACTTGTAATAAAGATTTGTTCATAAATAATCCACGAATGTAATAAAGTAGAAGAAAATGAAACAGAATGAAAGAAAAATCAAGCAAAGGTCGCATTCTATTCAAATGTTTTTCACTGTACCAGTAAAGATGCTATCATTCTCCATTTTATTCTATAAAAACTGTTCTTCACACATATCATAAGGTTGAAACATACATGTAAAATACGAAATTGCCCTTCGGCAGTTAACTGTCGAGGGTTCAAAAACCGGCTGCAGTTAACTTTTGAGGAAATGTTATAAGAACAGAACAGACATAGGAGTTTCCAAAACTCCATTGTTGCGGTTTCCATTCTCTTAGGTGCGATTTTCTGCTATTCCAAGTCATTCCAAGCCAATTTCAAGCACAAAAACAAGTAAGTTTTTTGAATTCTATTGCATTGTTGTTTTGTGGTTGAATTGATTTTTTTTTGTTGTTAAATTTTGATTATATAGGTTTAATTGATTTTATGATTTTATAATTTTATGATATGTTAGATTTATGTTTAGGTTTTATTGAGTTGTAGAATTGTTAGGTTTAGGTTTTATGATTTTAGGATAGTTTAAGTTAGAATTGTTTAGGTTTAGGTTTTATGATTTTAGGATAGTTTAGGTTACAAGTGTTAGAATTGGTTAGGTTTAGGTTTAGGTTGTTATGAATCTTTATAATTGTTATAGAAGTTTTATTGAATTGTTAGGTTTAGGTTTTGATGAATTGTTGTACAATTGTTAGAATTGTTTAGGTTTAGGTGTAGGTTTTGATGATAGTTTAGGTTTATGTTTAGGTTTTGCTTTTATGATTTTATGGCATTGTTGTTTAGTTTAGGTTTTTATCGTCAATTTTTTTTTATGTAGATATGTCTCAGAATCAGAACCAGGGTAACGTTCAGGGTGATGACAAGAAGAAAGAAAAATCGCCTATGATATGGCACATAATTGTTTGTGATGGTTCCGAAAAAAAGAAGGGTTCGAAGTTGCCGGTGTACAATCAGTCGAGGTTGAGGAGGAGCGGGAGGACATGCTATTTTGGTCCTCAACCAAAAGAAGGTGCCTCAGGGACCGTAGCGCGCAACCCGATTGACTTGTGTGACGAGGAAGAATGAATGTAATGGCTTCTAATGCCTAATTGTTTTGGATTTTTTTATATGTTTTTTTGTGTCGCGCGCATTTTGCTTGACATTATGGTACTTTAAATAAAATCGCGTTTTGAATAATTTCGATTAAAATCGCGTATTTCAATTAAAATCGCGTATTGAATAATTTCGATTAAAAGTTGCGTATTCGAATAAGCACTAATTAAGTCCAACGTGAATTCGAATAAAAGTTGCGTAATGAATAAATAAATTCGAAAAGGGGTAAATTCATTACATTACATTACATTCAGAAATATACCTTCCAACTACAACAATTATCTTACCTCTGAATGGGGTAAATTCAAACTCGCTAAGCAGCAGGACTCCAACATTCGTCCGACATTTCTACTGTTCCATTCAAAAGATTAAATTCCTGTTAGGCTTGGTTTAAATAACGGTATTCAAGTGTCAAAAGAATGATGTTCATTCCTTGACACTTCAATACCTTCATTTAAACCAGCCTAACAAGAATTTAATCTTTTGAAAGGAACAATAGAAATGTTGGACGAATGCTTGAGTCCTGCCGTTTAACAAGTTTGAATTACGTCATTCATAGGAAGACAATTGTTGTAGTTGGAAGGTGCATTTCCCTACCTAATCACGATCTTCTGGCGGAATCAGACACTTGATAATATCTTCAGTTGACCTCAGCAACGTTACCCACATATCTATCCACTGGAACGTGATGTGCTCCCAAAACATGTTCGTCGTTCGTTAATTCCACGAAGTGAATGATACTCTCCCCTCGTCGAGCGTTGGACGTTTATACCAAACGTATTCCATCCTCTTTGTGTCTCTGGGGTTGACTCCTTGGTTGAATTCATTCAGTTGATCCTTGAGACCTCTTAACGTTACACCAAGGCACCGAACCTTCAACCTTTGAGGTTCTCCACCGTTGAATTGTGCATGAACGTCGATCCACCCGGCCATTGTTTTAAATCTACACAATAAGAAATTGAAAACAATCAATGAAAAACTCATTCAAACATTTCATCAAACACTTGGAGTGTAAATTATACATAAACCCAAAAAATCATAAAAATAACCCTAAAATGTTTTACCCTAAAAAAAACATAAAAATAATATAAAATATAACAAAATTATTCAACTTATATCTACTCCTAAAATAAATCATTACTCTTACATGTAAATCTACTTAAAAACTAAAATAAATAAATAAATATAAAACACCAAAATAAAGAATAACCCTAAAATTTTAAACTATAACATAAACATCATGCAAACATTTTAACTAAATTAATCAACTAACATCTACTCTAAAAATGAACTATAACATGTAAATCTACTCAAAAACTAAACTAATTTAAATCTACTCAAAAACTAAACTAATTTAAATCTACTCAAAAACTAAAAAAAAAACATTTGTAACTACTAAAATGTAAGTTAATAGCTTTATGATTACTTACTTGTGATTTTGTTGAATAAATTTGGTAGGATTTGGTTGGGTTTTTTAGAGAGATTTTGAGAGAGATTTGAAAAATTTTGGTAAAATGAGAGTAATAATGGATGAGAGAGCTTCTGCCAGATTTGTAGCAGAAACGCATCGGTAGTAAACTGCCGAGGTTTTCCTCGGTAGTTAATTGCAGCCGGTTTCTTCATTCCCTGCCGAGGGGGCTTTTCATCTTTTGCATGTGTGTTTTTCAGCTTTATCAAATGTTTCAACAACAATTTTCTTATTCCATTAGTTTGTAAAGTATCAAAATAATGAAGCATTATGCGATTCCGTTAATTTGGTAAAAGAAAATGCTCTTCCATTAAGACTATGATTCTCTGCACCATAAAAAACACTACAAGGAAAAAACGATATGCGGCGGTTTGAACCACCTCTATTTAGTGTTTGCAGCACTATGCAATGGTCTCAATGTTGTGTGCCGCGGTCCTTTAAAAAAAAAACTGTGTGTCGCGGTGTTCCTTGCGACGGTTCTAGGAACTATTTTACTCTATCTCATCCGAAAATTTTGTTAAACTATGAGGGAATGTTTTTAGAATTTAGCTTTTAGAACTTTCATATCGACAAGAATTCAATATAGTCAAACAAATCGATTTTTCTACGTTATCTCTTTATGATTTTGGGGTAATTTACCTCTATCAAAGAAAAATATACTTTTCTCCATCTTTATTCTTACAATAGCACCAAAAAAAAAAAGTAACTATTTTTATCTCAAAAACATCAAACAATTTCATCTTTTTCATTCAACATGTGATATCCATCTCCATTAGTCTAGAATTGAATCCTACTTTTCATAATCAAGAGGTAATGTAGACCTCACCGATAGAGTTTTTTCTTACAATCAATTATCATTTTCATCTCAAGAACATCATTCTTCTTTATCTTCTTTATTCAACATTTGATCTCCATCTTCTACGTTTCAAAATCGAATCTTATTTTTCATTTAGGGTATATTACCTCCAAATCATGAAGGGGTAACGTAGGTCTCACCAACAAAATCATGTATTTAAATAAGAAAAAAAAAAGAACTGTACACAGCCTAAATTTGAAAAGAAAAAAAAAGATCTGTGGGGCTCCGTGGGGATGGGGATTGGGGAAAGTATTCCTCCGTGACTGAGATCGGGGACAGGGACGGGAAACGGATACACCGTCCCTTCCCCCGATCAGCCCCATTGACATCTCTGATCTCAATCTAATAATCACTGACATGGTAAATGCATGAATCTAGGGAACAAGATCCCTATTCCCAAACATAATAACTGAAATTGATATGTTAATCAACATGGGAAGGATATATTTAAAAAAGAGTAGCTAACATAAAATAAAACTGTCTTTTATTGTATTGTTTTTGTTTCATATCGGACCATAGGTATGAAGATACAAAATATGTTACACCATAATAATTGTCGCTTTCAGCCTCGCATGTTACATTTAACTTGATGTCAGACACACACAGATTCTTCTTGATGAAGCAATCAATTAAAGGATTGCAATGACTTACAAACAAGGCTACAAGTGGTAGCAATTGCATACAACCTCATCAACAACATCTTTTCTTGAAGGGATATCCACAATGACCTCATATTATTATATGATCACTACCTCAATTGCTCATATTTTGTTTCCCAATAAATTTGTAGCTTTAATCTTTGATTGGCGGTGAATGAGTGTACCTCTGCCACTCACTCACTATGCTGAGGTTAGGTTCATCTTCACCCACAAGATGAATCTTATAAATGTGATAAGATTAGCATTAACATTCTTATCACAAAGTCGTGCAATCACATCCTTCTTTGTATATTTAGTTTTGCAATGATGGAAATGAGATGAAGATAAAACAATTTATATTAAAATATATTTATGTAAAAGTGAGTTGAAGAATAAATTTAAGCTGTAATATATACTTAATTTTTGATGCACTGTTTGTACTTTTTTTTTGGATGTGTTATGTCTTTTTTGGAATTGTCAAGTGTTTGTTAATGTTTAATTGAATAACTTTTGTCAAGCTAAAAGGAAAAGAAAATAAAAAAGTTGATTGATTTGAGAAAAAAAATTTAGAAACTTTTCCGGTTGGAGGGATGGATAAATTTTGTCATGGTGATGAATGATACAAAAAATTGATCATGATTTGAGATGGATTTCACCTGGGTGTTGTTGGTATGTGCTGTCCTTTTCTTTTTAACAAGCTAAAATGAGATTAACATTATAATTCATCTCGTATAAGATGTGCAAAAGAGAATCATCCAAAAATAATATAAAGTTTAGTCAAGATGCATAAAACAACAGGCACCGAAATAAAGAACCAGAAGAAACAAGAAAATTACAGTCTAACACTCATACAAGATAAAGGGTGTCTCCACCGGTCATAATAGCTAAAGACAAAAGTAGTAACATTTGTCCTCAACCAACTAAAAGATAATAGTTTAACCTTTCTGCTAAAAGTTGTGGAGCTGCAACTGTCTGAAGAAAAAATGCGATGATTCCTTTCCTTCCAAATAATTCAGACACAAGTCATCCAGATTATTCGAAAGAACATGAAATAAGAATGTGATGTCTTTAATGTCTTCGCTCTTATCTTTTATTAAATAATAATTTTTTTTATCTAAATAGTTTATTTTAACGGTACATGTCACTTATTGTTCTTTCATATCTAAAATACACTATTCTCGTGAACTTAACTCAGTTAGTAGAAACAATGCATAATATATGTAAGGTCCAGAATTTAAACAAACTCCGGTCAACAAAAAAAAAAAATCTAAAATACACTAAAAACAAATGAAATCCAATTTGAGATACGATACACTTTGTTTATCATGATGGCTTACGAAAACATAACAAGTGTTCTGTGAACAATGCTGATGGGAATATTCCACTCTAGATAACTGTTTGAACACAATAAAAAAAAGAGAAGTGATATTTATACAACTATTTTGTTACAATTTTTTGACTATTTTCTCTCACATACTCACATAATATTTTTATTCTCATTCTTTCTTTTTTTCTCTCTATTGTTTTGGACTAATAAAAAGAGAGAAAATGAAAGTTATCATTAAAATTGTCTCAAATAATTGTATATATATCACTGCTCATAAGAAAAATACAACATAGTTTTAATAAGAAATTGTTATGTACTTTCTTAATCGTAACAATTGTCAAAGGAAGACTCTTGATTTTTTTTTTCCTTCTTTCATATGTTGTTTTATTTGAGCTTATCTTAATTTAACCATGAGAGTAAACTATTAAAAAACTGTTCTTTCGTCCTTTTAAAAATTTTCATTCTTTAATTCAACGTGAGTTAATTCACGTTTGACATTTTTATCGTGATTTAACTCACGTTGACACTTTTAAAAATCAATTCAGTTACTTTTTAAGTCGGTTCAACCGAATTAAAAAGTGTCAACGTGACATGTGAGAGGTTAACGGACATGTCACCACCGTTAACACTCCAACTGGACAGATTGACTAAATTGATTGACATTTTACAAGTTCTTGAACTATTTTGATATTTCGTTAAATTGGGGATGAATTTGGCCAATTCATATAAATTCATGGACGAAGTTGATGATTCACTCAAGTTAAAAGTAATAGAAGCTATTTTAATAGGATACACCTTTTTGAGGGAGTTTAATAGGATACACCTGGAATTTGGATGTCTCCTTCCACTCATTTTTTCTTTCTTTCATCAATAAGTTGTATTTTTTTTGTTACATCAATGAGTTGTATGTGTAGTGATATATGTATATTCATTTGAAGACAACGTTGATGACAACCTTGATTTTTTCTCTTTTTATTGGTCAAAAACAATGAAGAAAGAAAAAAGAAGAGAGAGAAAAATAACATAATGTGAATATGATAGAGAAAATTGTCTACAAGTTGTCATAAAATGATTGTACAAATATCATTTCTCAAGTTGTATTTATGTCTTTATAAATTTTTCTAAATTTTAAAGAGAATATCAAAATAAAAAATAAAAACAAGACAAAGAGTCTTTAATAAAAACTAGGTATATAACCCGTGCATTACACGAGTTTGATTAGAATGCATACTTAAAATAATTTTTACAAATAAGAAAATAATAATTGTGATAAACATAATCATAAAGAGTTAAATGATTGATAATGTTGTAAAATATGTTGATATTTTTATGAGTAATATAGATTTATATTAAAAATATGAGAGTTGTTTAGAAACTATATGAGAATTAATGCTTATTTAAAATATGTTGTTAGTGGGTCGTATTAAAATATTTCATAAGTTTGAAGAGGTATATCAAAATACATATTTTATGTTAATAGGGTAATTATATGACAAATTATATGGTACACTCAAAAATTTGAGTGTATCAGTACACAAAATCGTTAAATTAATAATTAAATGAGTTTTTCTTTGAAGAAAAAGAATTATTTTTTATCATTGACAATTATAATAATTAAATCTTATTTACCAAAAGCTTCAACGAAATAAAATTTGATTTTTTTTAATTTTTATTACTCATAAAAAAGAATATTGATTTTTTTATTAGAAAAGTTAAAAATTTACTATGATTCTTCTTTCAATTTTTTTTTTAATATGATTCTTATAAACAATGAAATTATGTTTTTTTTCTTATGAAATTATGTTTTCTAAAATATAAATATTGACAAATAGCTTTTTATTTCATAAAATGATCATTAATTTATAAATTTATGGAACAATAGTATCGATACACCTCTTTTTGTGAGGTGTACCGTAGAAGTTCCCGTAATTATATAAGAGTTTTTTTGTTTATGGATTGCATTTGCGTAGTCACAAGTTGTTTTTCTTTTTGCTCTTGATATTACTTTTTTTTTAATCAGAGTTAGAGGCATTCGTATTTCTCGGTCAATATATTGCTCATAAAATGGATGGGAATAAGATGTGATTCATATTTGGTGGTTTTGTCTCTTTTTCTCTTGTATTTATCCAAAATACAATTCAATAAAACATTAAGGGTCAATCATTTAAATATTTGGTGGTTTTATCTAGGTATAACGACTTATTTTGGATTTTCCTCACAAACTTTTACTTAGTGGAATTTTATCGAGACTTTTATTGGTCCCATTTTTTTAGTTTATTGTTTGGCTTACCATTTTTTTTTATTTACTTAATTTTTTTTGGCTTGCTGAATAGGATAATAAGCTATTACAAAAATTGTAACTCATCAATTTATTAATTTTAATTTTGCGGTAATATAGTATTGAGTGAGAGAGTGATAAATAGTTATGAAATGCGAAGAAATAAAAAGGTAGTTGAAAGATTACTGAATCAAACAAATGATTATCGAATCATTTTTTTTAATAACAATCATTGAAATATTTTTATTGATTCAGCAACTTCATTAATACATAAATAAGTTTCAGATAAAAAATTAAGGGTCTACAAATGATATTATTCAAGTGTTATCGATATTTTCATATGCTTCTCTGGCATGAAGGATGCAACGAAAGAAAAACAAAAGTAGCTGCATTATCATCTTCTTATCATTTCCATGAGAAAAAAAAATCATATACAATTAAAGCAATACAATCGGAAATAAAATTAAAAAATTAGACTAACAGATATTACATCAATAAATAACAGAGCTACAACATTTGACCGATCTAAATAATAAAGTAAGTTGAGTCCATATATCCTGCAAAAAAACAAAGAAGATTAAGACATGTGTGAAAAGTAAAAAAGAAAAAGAAAAACTATCATACACAATTGAACAATATCACCCAAAAATTGTTTGGAGAAAGTGACGACGACCCAAAATCACATATTTATACACACAATGATCATAAAATAAAACAATAATAGAGTAAGAAAGAGTAACAAACATTACATAAATAAAATAAAAAAATCGAGCTACAACATTTGGCCAATCTAACCAATAGAGTAAGTTGAGTCCATCTTGCCAAAAAAAAAACCAAAGAAGATCAAGACATGTGTGAAGACTGAAGAGTAAGAAAAAGAAATAAAAACTATCATACACAATTGAAGAACATCTTCCAAGAATTGCTTGGAGAAAGTGAAGATGATTGAAAATCACATATTTATACATAGAAGATTAAAACAAAGATTAAGACATGTTGTGAAGAGTAAAAAAGACAAACAAAAACTATGATACACAATTGAAAAATATCACCCAAAAAATTGAAGATGACCCAAAATCACTTATTTATACACACAATGATCATAAAATAAGACAATAATAGAGTAAGAAAAGTAACAAACATTACATAAATAAAAAATTGAGTTACACTATTTGGCCAATCTAAACAATAGAGTACGTTGAGTCCATCCTACCAAAAAAAACCAAAGAAAATCAAGACATGTGTGAAGCATAAGAAAGGGAAACAAAAATTATCATACACAATTGAAAAACATCACCCAAAAACTGCTTGGAGAAAGTGAAGATAACCGAAAATCACATATTTATACACAATGATTATCAAAGAAGACAATAATATAGTATAGATTCTCCTTCAAATCTTCTTCACCCTCGTAAGATGAGCAACAATATATTCTTCCCTGTTCTTCAAAGGTTATTATAGTATAAATTTACTATGGTTAATTAAATAAGGTGAATGAAAGGGTGAAGCTAATTAATTGAAGAATTTTTTGTTTGGTATAAGGTAATTAACAAATTTTAATAGGACAATGAAAAATGAAAACCAATCAATTTAAGAAATTATAAAAGACACAAATCTTTATCTTTATATTTCTAAATGTTAAATAGTGTTGTAAGCAGCCCTAATTAACCCTAATCCCGCACTTTTTTATTAGCTTAAAAAAGTTTTATGAAAAAAATTCCTTGGTGGTAATCCTATTACATTTGCGCTTCTTGGCATTTTTTGTTGTTTTATTCCGTTATTTTTCGTAATTTAATTATGACTTAATGCTTGATTGAATGAATGCTTGAATGACTGATAAAAAATGTATGCAATTTACTGAATGAATGTATGAATGAATGAAGGAATGAAAATTTTAGGGAAAATGGAGGTTCTGCCAGTTATGGTTTCCTGCACAGACTGGGCGTGAGTTAACTCACGCATGTGTTAATGGCTGCGTTAGTTAACTAATGGTCGCGTGAGTTAACTCACGCATTGTTTTACACATACGTTACTTAAGTAACGGAATGTTAGTTAACTAACGCAGCCATTAACACATGCGTTAGTTAACTAGCGCAGGGGTATTTTGGTCAGTTTGACTAGGTGGGAGCGAAATGTGTTCGGGGGAGGAGCAGAAATCAAATAGGGATGATGAAGCTATTTTTAAAGAAGTATCATTGGGCCCACGTGGAGTATTGATACTTTTGGAGATTTCTTTTTAAACCCCTTAATATCTCATTATGTTGAAAACTCTTCTGAAAGTTATCTTTTGTAGATGTTAAAACTAAAAAAAAAAAAAAAATACTTTCCAAAAGTTATCCTTATTTATTAATTTTATTAGGTCTGCAACAACTTACCTAATAATTTTCCTCTAAAATGCAACATTAGGTTAACAGCTACTTAACCTAACAAATTTCTTCTAAAATGCAGCGTATCAATTTAACCTAACAAATTTCCTCTAAAATGCAGCAATCCCTAATATTTCTCCTCACTAATCAACTTTTTATTCCTATCCTGTTGTGTTATCGTTTGTATATATCTATTGTTTCTGTAGACTTTTTTTTTTTACAAGTTGTTGTACACTTATTTAATACGTTTACAAACAGAATACCCTAATTTCCATGCAAACTTGGCTACCCTAATTTCCATGCAAACTCGGCTATATATATCAAACCCTAAACTGTGTTTCTCTATAAAAAAAACCCTAAACCGTGGTAAATTACAAACTCGGCTACCCTAATTTTCATGCAAACTCGGCTATATATAGCAAACCATAAACCGTGTTTCTCTCGAGATGCAAAGTAAAATAGATTGTGAGGAGAGGACCAATAATTTCCATAACGCATGGGTAACAATCTACTTATAGGTTACATGACAAACAAGATGCAAAGAATCTTTCAAAAAAAAAAAACACAAGATGCAAAGAAAAATAGAGTAAGAGGGACCACTCAAAAAGAGAAATTTTACAAAAATTGTCACAAATTAAATATTAGGAAAAGCTAAAACAAATTTTGGAATTGTGAGGAGAGGAGGAAAACCTTAATGGAGGATAGATGAGTTAGGCATAGAAAACCATTTTTCATTAAGTTGATAAGTTACCCATGCACCCCAAGTATAATAATATAAGGGGTTTAGGGATTTGTCAAAGAAAAACGAATTGGAAAAATTAATTCGAAGTCAAAAGTTGGATTTAATTTGCATGCAAGAAACAACGACGGAAGTACTATAGTGTAATCATTGCATCATAAGTAGGGTAGGGTCTAATGAATGTAATTTGACGGTCAAACCATCAGTTGGAAGATTAGGTGGTTTTTAACAATGAGTCATGCTAAGATGTGTCTTACATACACATGATAAGATTTTTACAAATAGCAAGTATTTATTCAAAAAACTAATTATCAAAAGTTAAAGAAATAAATTGGCACAATTTAATATTTTCCTTTAACAATGTGAGACATTGGTTTATTTCGATGCATAGGAAGTATTAGAGATTATGTTCTTTGTTTGGAAGGGGAAGGGGGTGAAGAAAAGAAAGTGCTCCATCTGCTGTCAAATAAGTTTCACTTACTCTTTAATTACGTCATCTTTGCAAATCAGATCAGGGGCTTCAAGGTCCCTTTTATTTGTCAGCTGATAATCTTTATAGGTAACTTTGTTTAGGAAAGATGTTAATTTTATTTTTTTTGAAAAAGATACAAAAATATTAGGAAAAACTTTTTTTTTTGAGAAAAAACATTTATCCAAAAAATAACAATTTTTGGCCAAAAATATTAAGAAATAAACTTAGGGGAAAAGATTAAGGTCATTGAGTTGGCTTTAGTTTGGGTGAAAAGGTCAGGGTCATTTAGTGTCCTTTACCATTGGAGCTTTGTTTATCATCCAAATTTGTGGACGATGACCAAATTTTCAGGCTCAATATATTAACGTTTATAAGATTAAACTTTGTAGTAGAAAAATCTTACCAACATAACAAATCTTAATAATATACAAACATGGAACAACAAATAGCAAAAAAATTTCCTCCAATCCAATGTGTCACAATTCTAAGCCACCTCCAATTTTTTAATAATTCTTATAAGCTCATTTTATGATCATATTT
>Ga0228711_1002687_pt1 | contig 27433 bp, 9 predicted proteins | sample MedpolnodulmetaG_2_FD_177996 | JGI IMG/M metagenome (GOLD analysis project Ga0228711, IMG submission 177996) | Root nodule microbial communities from Medicago polymorpha collected in Santa Monica, California, United States - brown nodules | ecosystem: Host-associated > Plants > Roots > Nodule... | reverse complement strand
CACAGTAATGCTACCAGCCACTTCTTTAAACATATACATGTGTCATTTGTCTTGGAGGTTAAAAATGAAATTAACAAATACAAATTAAAAATGACTTTTTTTTATAAAAAAAAAAAACAAACAAGTTCGAGCCAATTTTCATTAATAATTAAATGTTGAATATATGTTGCAATTTCAAGAAAAATATGAAAATCGACTAAAGACGTGATTGTCCTGGTTGGACATGGAGCAGTTTTACTGGTTAGTTTTCGTACAAACTCAACATGTGAGTTTTTAAAATGATTTGAAAGTACATATTTACGCTCATTGAGTATAGCATCGAAATACGAGACATTGTCTTTGTGATGATGAACATTGTCCACCACAAGCTTCGAGTCATATTCAAAGTCCAGATTTTCTAATTGTAGATCATGTATGCATTGAAGAGTTGGCAACAAACTGCTGATTGTCCTTCGTCGATTGAGCACATAAGGAAAAACCACCTAGTTTTGGCGAGAACAAAGCTACCAACATAATCTCTAATGCACATTTCTAACCCAATTTGGTCCCTGGATATGTAACGAATAGGCACAATAGTCCTTCAATGTATGAAATTTCAAAATAGTCTCTGATTGTGCATTTCGTTAGTCAAAATAGTCTCTAACATTAAAATATTTTGTTAGTATTGTCACATTATTTACTTATTGTCATATCAGTCCTTATAAATACTTACTTATTGTTAGAGACTATTTTGACTAACAAAGTACACAATTAGAGACTATTTTGAAATTATCTTTTTAAAAAAAAGACTTTTTTAAAATTTTGATACAATGAAGTACTATTGTGACTACTCCATACACATCCAAGAACCAAAATGACTATTTCTCCAAAAACGAGTCATCACATTGCACTTGTATTGACTCGCCTCTGGTTTACTCCACGACTTTGTGGCTTGAACTTCTTGTATGTGTATACTACCATTTTTCAGAGCCTAAACGTTCTTCCAAGTATCCAACATAATATTTCCCCTTATCATATTATGTGTCGAGCTTTCCATAACATTATTCCTTCTTTTTTTATTTCTTGTTGTCCATAAGCTTCACGTGGTGACTGCTAATGAGAAATAATTTGCATCGCATTGACGCAACAACTCAAGGAGCATGACCTGCACATCAGTTTTGATTTATTTAACGCACAATAAAATAAATTATTCAAACTGTCTTAAATAGTTTATTTTATTTAAGAATATAATTATTTAACGAGAGCTAAATTAACTACGAATTGAGGATAAGGAAACAACAATTTATGTGTGGAAAAACAATTTAGGCATGAAAAAAAGAAGTGAAAGAAAACGATTTTTTCCCCAAAATAATGAAAATTGAAAGAGAGGGTTAGAGGGATAAGCATAAGAGATAAGTGGAAAAAAGTTAGCATCCTCCAAATCAAAGGGAAAAGTGATGTGTTTCACCATAATTTCATCTCTGTTCCTTATTTCTTGACATTCCAAACAGGAGAAATTGGATATCTCTCTTTAATTTCTCTCTCAGCAATCTCTCTTCTTTATTTCACTCAAACCAAACATATCTCTCTCTCCTTTATTTCACTAAAACCAAACAAAATGGTAATGCCAAAGTTTACTATATGATAAACCCACATCACCCTCATTCTTTCTCATTTTAATTTTCTTCCACTGCATCCATCCAACCTCCATTATCGTACTGCTTATTACCTCCACTCAACTCAACCAAGTTTTTTATTTCATTTTCATTTTCTTGCTTTTATTTGATTTCTTGCTTTTATGTATCATTGAGTAAAGCATTTTCAAAAAAAGTTTGAAATTTTTATTCACCTTCTGCCAATTTTTGTGTACTCTATGTTCAGGCCCATTGGAGCCCTACCCCCGAATTTGGATCAAAGCATAACCCCACAAGAGTGTTGCTTTTCTACATTCAAAATGTTCCAGGAACACAAGTAAAAGACCAAAAAATCTGGCGGCAGTTAACTACCGTTGGGGGTATTTTAGTAATTTACTTGTGTTGTTAAGAACTTCTGAATGTCACAAAAGCAATTGTCACCCCACAAATAGATCGAAGCATAACTTCTGAATGATTGGAGCATAACTCCCGATGATGTAAAATATAGGCATTTTAGGCAACTTGAGGGGTGTGTGAGCAATTGAAGAGGCCTAATGAGCAATTTTCCAAAAGCAGACCCACCCCAATAGAAAACTTTTTGTTTAAAAACAAGCCCAACATGAAACTTGATACAAGCATGTGGGTCAAAATGAGGATTGCTATTTATGCTTCTAAAATTGTTCTCGGGCACCCCATAATCACTCTTTTACCCCTAACGGTAGTTAACTGTTGTTCGAGGTACTTTTTCAATCAGTTAAACCGAATTAAAAAAAAGTTTGGACCGATCTAAAAAGTGTTGAACGACACTTAACTATTGTTGGATATACGAATGATACTTAAATTCACGTTGGATATACGAACGATACTTAAATTCCGCTCAGCTAGTGACACTTGCATAAGAACTCAACGAAAATCGCATCCCATATTTGTGAAAATATCTACATAAGAGTTAGTTTTAAGATACAAATGGCAAATCTTCACTTTCAATCAACTCAAGTAGTTGACTAATACGCTAAATTACATGTCAACCCTACAACACATTCAATAGTTTTATAGGTCAAACTTTTGACAACAACTTGAGAATCAATACCTAGCTTAACTTTCTTGTATCCCTTATTGTAAGTCAAATGCAACCCTTGTAACACCCAACCCATTCTTCACAGACAATAAGCATTACAACAACCAATGCATTTAGCAAAACCACAAGTCCAATTACTATCACATCCTCGAATCAATATGCCACAACCAGCAACTAAACATTTCCAACTAGTGCCATATGTATGTAATTCAACCCAATTTGTCATAGGATGATACCAATGAATAAGAATTTGGACTTTAGCATGTCAATGCAAGACACAAACTCTTTCCAAAACATGTATATAATAAGTAAAATCATTTTATGATAACTTCTGCAACAACCTTTTTCACCCTTCTTTTGGGATAAAAATAAAATACACACACACACACACACACACACACACACAGAGCCAGAGAGAGAGAGGTAAAATTATCTCAAAAATTGTCTCAAGATGAATGTAGGTGTATCATTTCTCAATATGTAATTTCCTTTAGATTACATTTTAGGTCGATTTGATTTGATTTCATAGGTTTTAGGATCAAACTTATATCTAAAAATTTTACTCGATTACAAATAACATTGAGTTGAGAATTAACGGGGAACATTAGGAATGAGAGAAGCATGTGAGACAACGAAATGAAATAAAATCCAAGTCCACTTAAACTAGAGGTAGACCTAAACTAGTATTACTAGGATTTAGTGGGACGATTTAGTTTGATTTTCAAGAGAAAAAAATTGAACCAAAAAGGTCGTCAATTTGATTTGATTTAATTCTTGCAATATTTTTTTTATGGAACTCGAATATAATTGAACTGGTGAATAGTTTGATTTAATTCGTTATGATTCTTTTACACAAAAACTTTATTAGTTAATAAATCAACTAATTAGAAAATTATACAAAAATGGAAAACAACCAAGCAACAAGTTATGTCGCTAACTCTTTTTTAATAGCAAAATCGTTCATTTTTAACAGAACATCCATGGATCCGGGAGACACGGGATTTTTATATACAACCATTTGAACTCATTGTAGAAGGTCAACAATCTCTAGTCATAGGAAGCCAAAATTGTCAAACACAAATAGTATAAAAACATGTTAATTGTTGTAACATGTTTTCTCATGTTTTGTCTCTTTGCTTGAAGCGGAATTGAGGGATGCATGTCCCACGGTAAAAGTCCTGGTCCCCAATCTCACAAGTGAAGAAACCCAATCAAGTCTACACATGTGTTGTGCTTTATAAGGGACGATGTCCTTGCTGGTAAAATTGTTGAAGTCAAAATTTGAAACCATACCACGAAGACCATCCAAAACAATGTCAAAATCAGAGTCCATGCCACTTATATCACTGTCTCTTAATATATGATTTTTTTAGCACCCAAGATTGAGCCCTAAAAGCCACAGGGAAGCTTCTACTTCCAAGTACAAACTCAATCCTTCATCCCTAATAGGTAAATAAGCAACCCTCCACTAAAGGTCCCCAAAGAAAGAACCTCAACCAACAACAATGTCTCCAACCGCCCCTTGTAACTCTTTATCAAACAACATAGAAGCCTCCTCCATGTGAATCGGTTGGCATGTCCTTAGGCCAAAGTAAAGTTCGATAATACTCATGCATGATTGAAGTAGAATAAGCTTCTTAACTGTGGAAGAAGATGTATTAACTCAACAACTTAGGAAACTCTCTTCATAGCCAACCCCTCGACAAAACCTTTATCTTGACTAATAGTCCCTCTGAGCAATTTCACCCTCAACGTTGACCTCCCAATATATTAAGGGAACAACTCCCCACGGTGCATATTTACATCACGTGAAGGCCAAAAGATCATGATCTTAAGAATATTCAGTTCAAGGCAAAATCCTAGCTCAAACTCTCAAATGATGTCAAGATCTTTGACCACTTCCTTTGAATCCCCTACAATAGTCCCATCATCATGATACCGAGCTTGAAGAATAAGCTCACAACCATCTTCAATATAATGAATAAAAGAGTGTAACACAAGAGCATAAAGGAGAGACCCCAACGAGACGCCTTGTTGCACTCCAGTGGATGACATGACATGTCCATCCCTAAAGTATAACCTTGATGTCTGACCATAAAGAAACTCAACCCATAAAGAAATAGATGAACATCTCACTCTCACCTCACGTAGTAGTGTCGTCGACCTGTCTACCAAGTTGAAACATTCGAGAAATTTATTATGAGCATAGCCAAAGAACCATCTCCCCGTCGCTGGTTCAACACTTTGTTGGCACAATGCAAAATAATATTCTCAACAAAGTATAATGTGAAGAAAAAAATTAGATATAATATAATTATTTGGTTTGTAGTTGGAATGATCGTTTTTGAATGATGTGAAATTGAATTTAATAAGTAGAAATCATATTTGTTTTGTTTGATTTGATATTTATTTATACTTTATATAAATGTTTGACTAAATTTGAATTCCAACAAGAAAACTAAACTTGAATTTTTCAACTTGAATTATACACACTATCATGGTGCAAACGCTATTGTCAAAGTATACTTGATGACATATAGTGAAACATGAGACAAAACGCGTGAGACTGCGAAGGTGATGTTTGTGCATGCTTAAGGCTTAAATTGTGACTTCTGCCTATCAATTCACTTATAATAGTCAAATCTCATGGATTGTGTGTATGCTCAATGGCTTGCATTCTATACTATTTCAATAATAAAATATATGTCATTATGACTTTTCACCTCTTCTTCTCCTTCATCTCTTTTTTTAACCTTTTGGTTTGATTTTCTAGCCATCTCTTTACATTTTGTTTAGCATATCCTATATAGTTTATATTGACTTTTAATCAGTTCAACAACCAAATTCAATTCGATAATATTAGAATTAGTTTGATTTCTTGTTTATTAGTATATGGATGTGACTGTGTAGTGATTTATTATTCTTTTTTACGCACCACAAAAAAAAAGTGACTTTTTACTTTGCTTTATTATAAAAAAAAATATGTTTTATAAGGGGATAAAAAATATAAGTTAATCGATATCACTAATAATGAAAGCTGCTGTTTATTAGCAAAAAAAACGTTGCTGTCACAACTCACAATACAAATAACATTATAAATTTTAAAAACATTAATAATGTGGTTTCATCTAATGGTTAAATAAATGTATTGATCTAATGGTGAAAATTAGTTTGTGCATGATTCAAATAGAGTCTAACTTAGGTGCATTTAGGGGCGGATTTGGAATCACAATATCATTGAGGTAATTTTTTTGTCAAATAATTAAGGGTTAATTAAGTTTTTAGTCCCTATAAATATTCACAGTTTTGTTTTTAGTCCCTACAAAATAAAATCACACTTTTTAGTCCCTATAAAATTTTCCATCAACACTTTTAGTCCCTGTCAAAAATTTCCATCAGCAGTTTTGGTCCCTAAAATGCTTAAGGAAAATGTCACAGGGACTAAAAAGTGTGATTTTATTTTATAGGGACTAAAAACAAAACTTTGAATATTTATAGGGACTAAAAACTTAATTAACCCAATAATTAAATAATACTAAATTTAATAAGAAGTTATATTAAAAATAGTTGCAGCAACCAAAATTAAAAAGAAAATAATATATTTTCCATTTGTTGTTTGTTTCAAGTTTACCAAATTTATTCTTAGGAATAACATTCCTTGGAATATATAAATGTAAATTTTATTTCAAGGTATTTAGAAAAAAGATATTTGGTTAACATTATAATGTTCCAAGGAACCTTAAAAATAGGGATTATAATATGTGATTATACATGATTTTATTTTCATCTCCATGGGAACTTTATTCCCACCATTTTCTTTGGGAAATTTTTTCTATTCCCAGGAACATTTTATACCCGGGAATAAAATTTAATAAACTTGTAACAAACATAGGCATGTATATTTTTTTTTTTAAGGATAAGCATGTATGTTTTTATGATTTTATTCCTAGGAATCTACAATTATAACTTGAAACAAACACACCCTAAAATTATATCATACTAATTGTTCTAAGAACATCTCTTTCTATATAGGTTACAAAAGATGAATCAAATGCTCTAGCATGATACTCGTGCATACAGACAGGTGAGTCAGTGCACTCTTTTTTTTTTTGAAGCAAGTTGCAATTGCGTGAAAAATACAAATAAAAAAAATTAGATCTATGTATTGATATATGAATAAAAATAATACATATGTACAAATTGTACAAAAAAATATTTTCGTATTAAATATGTGTAAAAATATAAAAATATATATAAATTTTTTTAAAAAATTGATCTCTGTATTAATATATAAGTTAAAATATAGACATGTGTAAATAAAACAAATAGGCCCTCTTAATAATATATGAGTAAAAATATAGACACATATATAAATTACAAAAAAAAATATGTCTCCGTATTAATATACGAGTAAAAATACAGACGTGTGTATAAACATAAAAAAAAAAATTAAGTATTTGTATTAATATATGAGTAAAAATATACAATGAACTCATAAAAAAAATGGGTATGGACTGGTGTGGCACTTGTCACACTATACCTTGTTCAGGTCCGATCCTATGTGCACCACATAATTGGCTAATAAATGCGGTCAATTTTTTAAAAGTGTGAACAACTACATTGACTTTCTTCCCAGTAAATTCTCCCAAAGAGTTGAGGGAATTAATACTTCAGGAAACTAGAAGGAAAAAAAAAAGTATCATGATTTATGAATGGTATATATGGTTAAGTATGATCTTAGTCCTTCTAAATGTATCAAATTTATGTATTATTCTCGATAAATTTTTTATTCGATTTTTGGTCCCTCTAGATGTTATGTTTTTAATTTTTAGTTTATGTTTTTTCACAAAAGTTCACGTTTCGTTTTTCAAAATATATTTTTTATGATATATAATTAATAAGACCATGAAATATCATTAGTTTTATAACAAGAAAACATATGTGAAGGGCATGCCCTCATCGCCAAGAAAACGTTCGTAAAAGGAAAGGCATTTTTTTTTACAACAAATGGGTTTTCCTCTGGTTACTCAACTGTTGAATCAAAGGGGTTGGAATACATTCAACAATCTTCTCAAAAGATCTATGCCTAGATGGTACGAGGTGATATCGTCACAATCCTTGGGCGGTACCAAAGAAATTCCAACAGAACCATTCAAAGCTGCTTCTTAAGATTTGGTCTCATTTCTATGTTCAGAACATCGAGACCAACACTGATGCGACTAAGATCCCTTTGGAGCGGCTTGTGGCAATTCAAACCATTATGAGTGGGGAAGCAATAAATTTAGGCGGCTTATTAAGCAAATATTTGTATAAATAGGCAAATGAAATCAGAAAGAACTAATGTTTTGGGCGTTGTGCTACGATCAACGCCATGTGTGATTAAAAGGGGGGTCATAAAGGAGGATGGCGACATTGACCAGCTGATGATGAAGCCTATCACCATATGATGGTGTGGGGATATTCTTCTGTAGGAAGAAGGACTACTGAATGTGGAGCAGTTATACCCGAAGAAGAAGCCTAAACATATGAAGCACGATAATTAAATGCAACCACAATCACCTCGACAACAATACACAAACTTCTAGCTTGGTACGGTGATTTTTGTTGGATATGAGATGATGGACACACCATACTTCGATGAAACCTTTGAGGGAAAATACCACGAGCATACAAGAAGACACACAAACACATTCCCCCCATAAAGGTTTGGAAGTGATCAAGAGCATATGGAGTTACATTTGACACAACAACAGCAAATGCTTGCATTGAGGCATCAACATTCTAGGGAGGGTTTGATTATCAGGATAACATGTAGATTTATCACTACAACCATACATGCATAGTCCTTCTTCTTGCTACCTAAATTAGAGCCATAATTGAAGCAATCAGCTCACTCCAGCCCACTTATCTCTTATTTATAATTTGGTTGTTGCTCCATAAAACATCTATTGTTATCAATATTTTTTTTATGTAACTAAGGTGAGGCTAGGCTCTTTTGTTATTTATGTTAACATAATTTTTTTGTAAGGTTTTAATATTTTGAATTGCTATGGCTTTTGCTTTTAAAAAAAAGAATAAAAAATTATTATCAACAACATTGTTACTAATAATGATTGTCCATGTGAGCATAACTCAATTAGTAGGGACATCATATTACTACACAAGGCTTTCGTCAAGGTGATCCCTTCTCACCTTACCTCTTTGTGATGTGTATGGAGAAGTTGTGTCATATGATTTTGGAAGCAGAGGATGATTCTAGATGGAAATTGGTTACTCTATCTAGAAATGGTCCTTCTTTGTCTCATCTATTTTTTTACGGATGTTGTTTTGCTTTTCTCCAAGAGACGACCTCCCAAGCCTGGGTGATGGAAGATATTTTTACTAAATTTGCTGGCACCTCAAGTATAAAAGTTAGCATCTCTAAGTCCATAGCTTTTTTCTCGAAAGCATTTACTCGCGCAAAAATCAATACAATGGTCTTTATTACCGGGATCCACAACAATTTATCTCTTGATAAATACCTTGGTTTCCCTATCTTTCATGGTAGAATGAAAAGGGGCGATTATGATTTCCTGGTTGACAAGGTCCACACTCGATTAACTTCATTGAGAAACAAATTGTTAAACAAAGCTAGAAGATTGACTATAGCTAGGTCAGTCCTCAACGCTATTCCTACTTACTACGTGCAAATAACTTGGATCCCTTAGAGCATTGGTAATCACCTGGACAAAATGATAAGGAAGTTTATATGGAAGGGTACTGATGGTAAAGGAATGCATTTGGTGGGTTGGGATAAAATCATTCGTCCCAAGAGTGCTAGGGGGCTAGGAGTTCGGGTGGCTTGAAATGCTAATAATGCCCTTCTTGGGAAATTGGTGTGGGATATTCATATTCATGCAAATAAATTATGGGAGCAGGTGTTGTCCAACAAGTATCTAAGTAATTTAAGTGTTCTAGAGGTCCATAAGAAGAACAGTGCTACCACTTGGAACTCTATTTTGAATGTGAGATCGGTGTTGTGTGATGTATTTGTGTTTCGGCTAGGCAACGACAATACTTCCTTTTGGTATTCTTCTAGGACCAAATTGGGAACCCTTGCAAGTGTGGTCCCATGGTTTGACATTCATGATATATCCTTATGTATCTGTGACTTGAATGTTGATGGTAAGTGGAATTTTAACCTGATGTACACTCTCCTCCCTAGCAATATTCAAGACTAAGTGACCTCCTTGCTTGCATAACGAAGTTCTATATCACATCACTTGGGTTGACCATCTCAACAATATTTATACGCCCGAGGCATAATATTCTTGGCTCTTCCCCTCTCATTTTGAAGAGCTCAGTGCTGAAGACTCATCTTGGAATTAGATTTGGAAAATAAAAGCTCCGAAAAGATAAATTTGTTCTTTTGGATCGCTAGTCATAACTCACTTCCCACCAAAGTGCATTTGCACCGTTGTGGTATGGCTTTGTCTCCCTCGTGTAATAGATGCAACAATCAAGTTGAAGATGTTTTACATTGTCTTCGGGATTGTACTCTCCTAAACAATGTGTGGAGATATTTGGGGTTCAATAGTCATGTTTTCTTTCAGGAATCGAACACTAACTCGTGGCTCAAAAAAAGGATTGCGCCTCTTGGACTCTCTAGTTTTTGTGGCAGGAATCTGGTGCATTTAGAAAGCTCAGAATGCGATTTGTCTTGGTAATGAACAAGTTAATATGAACAAGCTATAGCACAATGTCGACAGCTATGTCTCTTCTCTCTCTTGTCATCCTTGGGTGGCGGTCTTGTCTCTCTGTCGCAGCATCGTTAGACCACTTGACTCCTCTCCCGTTTACAGGCCACAATTCTCAATGTTAATGGGAGTAGCTTCGGTATCCCCGGGGGCTCAGGCATTGGTGGGGTTATTCGCAATTGAGAAGGGCTTTGGGTTTGCGGCTTCTCAATAGTTATTGGTATCTCGAACAACTTGCATGCAAAATTACTTGTGTTTATGCATGGTTTGAAGTTGACTTGGGATAAAGGGTACCGGTATGTTGTTTATTACTCTGATTCCGTTCATGTTATAAACTTGGTTCAAGCTCGCACCAACGACTGACATGTATACGCGACTATCATTAGAAAAGTCAAAGATCTCCTTAATCTCCCTTGAAATGTGCACCTGACCCACACCCTTCGTGAAGCAAATGCGTGCACGAATTTTATAACTAAGCATGGTGCCAATCAAGATGCTACTTGGTGTATTTTAGAGAACCCACCCTCTCCCGAACATGGAAGACTTACTTTTTGTTGATGCTTCTAGGATGCGATTCTTAAGATTGTAGTCTAGTTTTTTTTTTTTCTCTTTCTCCTTTTTATCCTTGTATCAAAAAAACATTTCTTCCATCCTAAAATATAAGCAAAAATTGGTCAACAAAAATTAATCTATTTGATTGAAAATTTATAAAAAAAATACATCAACTTATGTTGACTCACATGTCAGTCATTATAGGACGGAGGGAGTATACTAATAACTAGAAGAGAAATGATATTTGTACAACCACTTTTTGACAACTTTTGAAACACCCTTTCTCTCTCATACTCACATGTGTTTTTATTCTCTCTCTTCTTCTTCTTTCTCTCTCCATTGTTTTTGTCCAATCACAAGAGGAGAAAAGTGGTTGTCACCAGAGTTGTTTAATATTAGGGGAAATGTTAACGAGTGCCCCCGGGGCACCCTTAACCACTTTAATTGGTAAGTTTTTAATGAAAAATTGTGTAATAAATGCATTAAAAATTAATATAGTTGATTTTTTAAAAGAATGGTTACTAAATTTGGGATACTTAAAGAGTACCTCGGAGGCACTCGTTAACAAGACTCAATATTACTAGTACAAATGTCACTCCACTAACCAAAATTTACAATTCTTCATCGATTCAAAATAATGGTATCCTTCACATGTTGCATAACCATCATTGATTCATAAACCAAATTGATTTATTAAACAAACAATTGAATGGCTTTCATCCCAAGCATCGTCAAGCAAAACTTGAAATGTCAACATTCAATTGAATCTACTATAAAAAAAAAGTCAATGGATTAATGGGGCTACATGTTAGTCAAATTACCTAAATGTTCAGGCTGTGCAGTGATGGCAGCAGCATTACTAATTTCGAACTACCCCACCAGCAACATTCAATATTAAGTTTAGCCAACCTCACCTTCTCTCTCATCTTTTCTTCCTATTTCATTTTTTTCATTTAATTTATTTAAAAAGCCGAAATTATTGACAATTATTTTTGTTATTTTACTTCAAGTTGAGCTGAGTTTGGAGAACCTCTAGTTGACAAATTATAATAGAAACCAATCAAACATTGCCATGTGTAAGTCAACATGATTTCTTCTACACCCTTCTCTTGATCCAACGGTGACAATGGCACACTTTTCAACATGCAATATTTTTACTCCTTTAAATTCATTTTTTTCCTCTTTTTCCTCTATGTTGACTTTTTAATTTGTTAACCAGAATTTATGTATGACCTTATTCAAATCCAAAATTTCACCTTCTTTTTCTCACAAACAAACACAACAACTCTCTCAATCTCAACATCAGATTCATTCATTCATTCCTTTCACACAAAAGTTCTCTCATCGTTTATTCCAACGCGTACACCTCACTCTCCTTCAAAAGCGTGGTTGAATATCGAACCTTACATTAAAACCAAACACAAAACTTTATCTTCATCATAGTCAACGCCCCACTCAAACAAAAAAATAAAACTCAAACTTTTATTTTTTCCATAAACTATTGAAAGAGAAAAAATGAGTGCGTTTTCTTATTTTGTAAATAAACCTTTATTGCAAAAAGTCAACTCTCTCTCTCTCTCTCTCTCATAATCTTCTCTTATCAACTTCAACTTGTCCTTCTTCACCATTCACTTCACAATCTCTCTCTCATAGTTTCTTCCTATTCAACACAAAACCAAAACATGAAAAACGAGTTATTATAACAAGTAACAACCTTAAAACTTGTTTCATAGTTCTTGTTCCTAGTACTTGGTTTATATTCATTTGATTCTTTTGTTTTTTCATTTGTTATGGGAAACAAAATAGGAAAGTTAACGGTATGTTTCACCGGAAACAACAACAGTAACCGTAAACACGACATATCCATATTAATAACGGATCCTTTAGACGAAGGACTTGGTCACTCTTTCTGTTACGTTAGACCCGACCCGACCCGTTTATCTTCTTCCAAAGTTCACTCTGAAGAAACCACAACTTTCCGAACAATCTCCGGCGCCTCCGTCAGCGCCAACACTTCAACGCCGTTATCGACGGCGTTTATGGATTTATACTCTTACGGTTGTTTTGATAGAGCTGCAGCTTTTGAAAGTTCAACTTCTTTTGCCTCTCTTCCGTTACAACCGATTCCGAAGGCTTTTTCCGGTAACTTTGGTGGTGTTGGTGGCGGGTTTCCGAGTTCCGGTCCGTTAGAGCGGGGGTTTATGTCCGGTCCGATTGAGCGTGGGTTCATGTCCGGTCCAATTGATCGTGGTTTATTTTCCGGTCCGATTGATAAAGATAGCTCCGGCACCGGCGTTGATCAGTTTCAGAGAAGCTTCTCTCATAGTGGATTAGGGTTTTCGGTTCGACCAAGATCGAGGAAAGAAAAATGGATTCGTGTTCTTCAACGTGCGATTTCGAAGACTCTGTCACGTGGACAGGGTTCTATTGTTACTCCGATCAAGGGTGTGCCGGTGAAGGAGCCACCGGAGTGGATTCTAGCTGGTGAGAAGCATAATGAGAATTTGACTGTGAGTAGTTTGAATTTGAGTAGTGAAGGTAGTTTGGAAGATGATGATTCATTGGGAAGTCAGAATCTTCAATGGGCTCAAGGGAAAGCAGGCGAAGATCGTGTTCATGTTGTTGTTTCTGAGGAACATGGTTGGGTTTTTGTTGGGATTTATGATGGTTTTAATGGTCCTGATGCACCTGATTATTTGTTGTCAAATCTTTATAGTTTTGTTCATAAGGAGCTTAAAGGGTTGCTTTGGGATGATGGGGTTTCATCGGATAATTCGAATTTGAAACCGCGTGATTCGGTTGATGATGATGTTGTGAAAGAGGATATGTTGTTTGATGATTGTTCTCAATGTGTTGATCAAGAGAAAGGAGATTCGATTTTGAAGAAAAAAAAGAGAGGTAAGAATTCGAAGAATAAGTACAAAGATGCCGCGAAGAAGCACGAGGAGAATCAAAGGAGGTGGAAGTGTGAATGGGATAGGGAGAGATTAGAGCTTGATAGAAGATTGAAGGAGCAATTAAGTGGTGGTGACGGTGGCGAAGATAATTCTGTTAATCATTCAGATGTTTTGGAAGCTCTTTCGCGAGCTTTGAGGAAAACCGAGGAGTCTTATCTTGATGTCGCGGATAAGATGGTGATGGAGAATCCGGAACTTGCTTTAATGGGTTCATGTGTTCTTGTAATGTTGATGAAAGGGGAAGATGTTTATGTGATGAATGTGGGAGATAGTAGAGCTGTGTTGGCACAAAAAGCTGAACCTGATTATTGGATTGGGAAAATTAGACAGGATTTGGAGAGGATTAATGAAGAGACAATGCATGATCTTGAATCATGGGATGATGCTGATAAATCAAATGTCGTTCCTAGTTTAAGTGCTTTTCAGCTTACCAAGGATCATAGTACCAATGTTGAAGAGGTAAGTTTTTGCCTCTTTTAGACTTCTGTTTTTGGTTTTCTGTTTATCTGTTCATCTTAGTTGAAAAGTGTTTGATTATAATTTCAGGAAGTAATCAGAATAATAAAAGAACACCCGGATGATCCTTGTGCCGTGGTCAATGATCGTGTTAAGGGATCTCTCAAGGTTACTCGAGCATTTGGTGCTGGATTTCTCAAACAGGTTCGTATCTAAATGTACTAAATCAGTAACTTTACAGTCATCTTTACCATTAATTTTTAGAAACTCAACGGAAGGATGGATTTAGATTGCTTGCGGCCACAATCCCACATAGTTAACACGAGGCTGACTGTGTGAATGCATGAAATCGTGACTGCAGCCAATCCAAATCCAAAAGGATACAATAATTGAATGATTTACACATGCTATAACAATATTGCTCTATTCCACATTTGTTTCTCTTGTCACAAATTAGTATCTTTTTAAGTTCTTACCTTTCACCAAAAATGGAACATTGACACCTTATTCTTAAACGAATTTTAAAAAAATGTCATATTAATGCTAAGCATTGTTTTCTAAATACAACATTCTCAATCAAGTTTCTTGCTAAAAAAAGAAAGCAGAGAAGGCTGAATGTTTCATACTTGGCAATGTCTTTTATTTTGTTTTTCATTCATATATCTTCTTAACTTTAAATCCTAACTCTAACTACAAATGTTATTGTTTGCAGCCCAAGTGGAACAATGCACTTCTGGAGATGTTTAGAATAGACTACGTAGGAAATTCTCCATACATCACTTGCCAACCATATCTTAAACACCACAGATTAGGCCAAAAAGACAAATTTTTGATTCTATGCTCCGACGGACTCTACCAGTACTTGTCAAACGAAGAAGCGGTAGCTGAAGTTGAGCTTTTCATCACATTACAACCTGAAGGAGACCCTGCTCAACATTTGGTTGAAGAAGTTCTATTTCGCGCTGCAAAGAAAGCTGGTACTAACAATTCCATTTTAAGATTTCACAATTGCATCTTAGAAATTGATTACTCTAATGATTTTACTTAACTTTCTTTTTATTCTTCTTAATCTTAATCAGGTTTGGACTTTCACGAATTGCTCGAAATTCCTCAAGGTGATAGGCGGCGTTACCACGACGATGTTTCCATCATTGTCATTTCTTTGGAAGGAAGGATATGGAGATCATGTGTATAAGTATAACGAAAAAACCAACCATATATTATATCATCATCATAATATATATATATAAAAGAAGATATGAGATATATGCTGCCAAAGGGTCACGCATCCTTTTTGTTCTTACCCCCTCGCTATTCACGAGTGTCGAGTAAATTACTCAAACCGAACTTAAATATAAGCAAAAATATACATGTATTTGATATAAATTCGAGCTAAATACATGTAACTTTTTGTTTATATTTAAATTAGGAGGAGTAATTATGTAAATCAGTGGATGGTGAGGATTGTAAAGTTGTAAACCCTGGATTTTGTTTATTATTATAACTCGCACACAAAAATTGTGATTTTGTAATAAAAAAAGACATTCCTTAAAAATCTTTTCATTGTGCCACAAGCACTAGCAACCTCCACCACTCTCTGCAATTCTGGTTGGCAAGTGATAGAGCAAGTCATTAGTGCATAAGCATCTTTTCAATTTCAAAATTGAAATAACATATTCGAATAAAAATTCTTCCAAGATCAAGAAATTTATGTTTTCATATTTCAATTTGATGTGGATGAAGCACTATTTGAAAAAATATGACTCTAAAAAGCATTGTTTTTTGTCTACCACTATATTCCTTCAAGCAACATGGTCTTGTTTTTATTTTAGTTTCCTCTTACGTGTTCCAATTTAAGCGATTATGCTTTTATTCTTTTGTTTCCAATTTCTAATAAAAAAACAAATGTGTCTAGTGGAATCTCGTATCACACACGCTGCATCAAAATCAAACTTTTAATTTTGGTTTTTGACTTTAGTTCTTTATTCAACTTGTAAGAGTTGACGACTCTTAAAAATGGCTAGGCTCAAAGTATGAAAACGAAAGGGTTCAATGAACTGAAACTAAATCGTTGAAATGGGGTGTTTTTTTTTTTTCATACAAAAGAATATGAGGTATACGTGTTAGTGTAAGTGCAGATATTAATTGTCGACATAATTAATCCTCCTTTAAGAAGTTGACTTTTCCCACATACTACTATGCCTCAGAAATATTGTCATGCTTTTTTTTCTTCTTAAGGAAACAAAAATTGACATACTTCCTCTGTTTCACAATTATTGTCTCTTTAACATTTTTTTTTTAAAATAATGGTCATTTTACAATACCAATGCAACATTTATTGTTTTTTCCATTATTATACCCTTATTTATTGAATTTCATCCAACTTAACTACTCCACTAACTACAATTAATAAAAGTGTTTTAGTAAATGCTACTAATTTTACCATTGAAATCAACACAATTAATCATTTCCTTAATAATCGTGAACAAACCTTAAACGACTAATATTGTGAGACGGAGAGAGTACGAGATTGTTCCATTTCACACAAATTAAAGAAAAGGTCTAAAGAAGGAAATAGAATAACAGTTTTATCAAATTAATCCTATGTCATACTATGATTCTCATTGCCATAAATACAAAATAAACAAAATAATACCCCTTTTTCTTATATCCAAATCATAGTCAACTATTTCACATATGTCAATGAACAACTTTGACTATTAAATTTTTTAATTATTTATAGTAAAAAATTCTAAATTTTATATTTTGAAAATATTCATTGTGACAAATCGAACAACATCTTACATGTTAAAATTTGTATTGATATAATATTAGTTAAAAAATATAAATAAAGTAAGTTATATAAATAATACACATTATAAAACCACGACATATGTTTAGGAACGGATGGAGTAATAAGTTAGAAATGTTCATATAATATTTGTTAGAGGATATAATCAAAAAGGAGTAATTAATATGAAAATGACAACTTTTTAGAACATTTTGTTTACTATACGTGATAATTATTATGAGATAGATGAGTGTACTTTTTATTCACATTAGTCATACTTGTAAAAAGTAAATGATTCTATTGGAAAAATGAAATAAAAATAAATTTAATGAATTCAAATAAACATAACATATTACCTTCTCCAATGACCCGAATAATTAACACCGAAAAGTTCCCGTGAGCTTAACTCACTTGGTAAGGGATAATGCATATTATATGCAGGGGCCGGAGTTCAAACTCCGGACACCCCACTTATTGACCAAAGAAAAAAGAATTAACACCGAAAAAATAAACGGAACATAATGGATACATATGACTTTTATTTTTACACAACAAGAAGACAAAGTCTAAGAAAAAGAACAGACTCGACAATTAAACGAACAATCTTGAAATACAAACCATAGGTAAGTCATCGTCACATGATTTTTTTTAATTGACTTATTTCATATACACTTTTAATACGAAGATTTTTTACACTACCTATACAAAATGATTGTCACTAGTTTTATCAAAAATAAAATAACTGTCACTACTTTAATCATCATTACTTCTAAAATTATACAAATGGTTGAATAAGATTTGTTGACAGTGTAAAACTTTTTACACCTCAAATGTATAACAATCAATCTTATCTTATTTAACTCTATATCATATCATGCACACTTTTTATATATTAAAACATTTTATCTTCATATAATTGTAAATATTAATCCTCTACGTAACTAATCTTCATTAAAAAGATGACCTTTTATGCATATATATTTTTGGCCTTTTGCATTCACATTAGTCATACTTGAAAAAAATAAAATACAATAAAAATAAATTTAGTTCTCTGTAAGTAGAGTAATTAATATTACATTGAATATGAAAATGACAACTTTTTAGAACAATTTTTTTTCAATGTGTGGTAATTATTATGATGAGTTTAATCTTTATTCACATTAGTCATACAAAAAGTAAAGTGATTCTTCAGGAAAATGAAATAATAATAAATTTAATGAATTCAAATAAACATAACATTATCTTTCCCGAAGACCCGAAGAATTAACAACATAAAAATAAATAGAACATAATATATGCATGTGACTTTTATTTTTACACAAAAAGATGATAAAGTCTAAGAAAAAGAAAAGACTATGTGATTAAATGAACAATTTTAAAATACAAACCTCGGGTAAGTATTCAGCACATGATTATTTAAAGGGTTATGCTAAGGGCACTAGTTAAAGAAACTAAAAATGGTAAGTTTGCATTGAATTCAACAATTTTTTAACTTTTAAAAAGTCAAATCTATCACTTTTCACCATTTCTCAATACAACATTTTTAAATTTGTCCTCTTAATCAATGCCCAAGGACACTATTTAACATTTCCCTTTTGTTAAATTGACTTAATTCATATGCACTTTCAACATGAAGACTTTTTGTACTACCAGTAAAAAATAACCGTCACTACTTTAATCATCACTACTTCTGAAATCATACTGATGGTTGAGTAATTTGTACTACCAGTAAAAAATAACTGTCACTACTTTAATCATCACTACTTTGAAATCATTACTGATGGTTGAGTACGATTTGTTAACAATGTAAAACTTTTTACACCTCAAATATCATATCATGCACACTTTTTATATATTAAAACATTTTCTCTACATAGAAGCGTAAATATTAATTCTCTACGTAACTAATCTTCGTTTAAAAAGCTGACCTTTTCCTATATATATATATATATATATATATATATATATATATATATATATATATATCACATTAGTCATACTTGAAAAAAGTAAAATGAAATAAAAATAAATTTAGTCCTAAAAAAAAAATTAGATCTTGAAATTCAAATATAAATTGACTTTATACCATTTGATGATCATTGAGGCCATCATCAAAATCAAAGAGTAGAAGCAATATTTTCACTTGATGACATCGAGGAAATCTAAAGTTTTCCAGAAAAAATATTTGACCATTGTCCCCAATTTTTTTTATTTCTAAGGAGGTTTCCCCCAATTTTGTTGTTGATAGACATGGATGTTTGTTGTAAAACTCGTGCTGATTTAGTTTTTATGGATTTGCAAAATTTCGTATATAATCTTCATTATTCATTGAAATGGTTGTTTTCTTAGATTTTGTGAATTTGATTGATAATATAATAAGATTGTAGTTGTTACTTTGTGGATTTCATAATGTTTGTAGCTTGAATTGAAGCAGCGAGTAATTTATTACTGTGTTTCGGAAAATCTTTACATGTCAAAAGTGTTTTGTGGGGTGAAGTTTTTTTTGGTACAAATTGTGGGGGTGAAGTTAAAAGGGGTAAAATTGGAATATTTTATAATTTGTAGGGGTAAAGGTATAAACGTAGGGGTACGTGGTAAAATGTTCGAAACGTAAATGTAGTATGAGAAAATCACACGGTAATTTTTATAGTAGTCCACTACCAACTAGTAGCTACGCCTAATTTTTTCACTTCTAAATGATTTTTTCACTGTAATCCATCTCATTAAAGAAAATGTACTCGCTAAGAGTATTTTCTATCAAACTGACTATACAAATATCTGTCTTAAAAGGAAATAAAATTCCCTAGAGTATATACGTATCTTGTCTTGTGACGCCCTCTACACCGAAAGTGTTTAAATGTAAAATTTTCATTTTAAAATACTCAAAAACATATAAAATATCACTTCATAAGCTTATTGAATGATATAAATAAACTTGTAAACATATTGTTAAAATCAAAGAGTACAACTCCAATAGTTTGTCACATTGTATAGAGATGACTCTAAATATAAACAAAAATTTCATTTGCATAGGCAATCACTAACTTATTAACAACATAAAACAAAACTAAATTTACCGTGCTAGTGACATGTTGATCTCTCATCTTCTTCATCTTTGATCACCTATTCAAGTGTTCACATCTCATCATCTACCTATACATAAGATTGTGCAAGCAACCACATGGGAACATAAAAAGTGCATGATAATTATAATTTCTAAGTTGAATTTATCTAGAATATTTAGCATGAGTGTTACAATAATCTTCAAGATTAATAATCGAATATAGTAAAACATATTAACATAAACACATGTATGTAGCTACAATTAATTTTGATTGACTAAATAATATAGCGTTCAATTAGGCATGATAAAACACGTGTATGCAGCTAAATGATTTGGTCAAAAGAAAATCTAGTTAGTATAATAAATAATTTAATAATTAAATTTAAAATAAATTATAACATAAAATCCAACGATCCCCGACAATTTATTTTAAAGTTTTAAGTGTTTCCAAGAGCGTGAAAAATCAATGGAAAAGCATTAGTCTCTTCTGGACTATGAACTAGCACATAGAACAAATGAAATTTGACCAGTAGAATGTCAGTGAGATTATAACATTTATGAACCTCATTCCGTATGTGAATCAGTGATCTCATCCCTCATATTGATCTCTCGTCCAAAGTTAGTTCAACCCGATGTGGTACATTTTGGCCTTGCCCTATGGCTGAATATCACGAGTGACTCTAGAAAGTCTGCTCAAGCTTTCATAGAGGTGGCCCCACCTCCAACACTCATATAGGTAAATCTATCAAGTGTACACCACAACCATGCACAACAATCAAATATATGAGCTATAGATTTATTAAGAGTATAAACTCAACCTCCAACGTTGTAGTATACATTATCCAACACCATAGGGATGAACTCTCAAAAATAAAATGGATAGTGTCTCATGAAATTGACAAGTGACTTGTTCTTACCCATGTGAACATAGCCTTGCGAATTTTCACAATCTACGTTGGGTTACCATCGCTCTATATTTTTGTATTGGACATAATTCATCCCCCTTCGATGTGTATATATTTCTCACTATACAGTTGTATCACAAATAATACACTGATCAAGACATCTCTCAGTCAGTATCTCATATATATATTATCAAATCATCATACATGATATATTATCATATGTTTACTTAATTAAATTCTAAGCAACAAGACCCCCAAAAAGGAGAAAACTAAATATATTTTTAGATTTAGGCTTAATTGCATGTTTGATCTCTTATGTTTATTTTAGTTTTTAGGCTGGTCCCTTATATTTTAAAAGTTTCAAGTTGGTCCCTTACATTTTAAAAGTTTTAAGTTGGTCCAAAACGTTACTCACATTGAAATAAGTTAGTCCATTCTGCGACATGATATTGAGTTTAATAAAACAAAAAAAAAAACAAAAAACATTTTAAAATTGATTTTCTAAATAAGTTAAGTTCCATCACTCATATTGTCACCCAAAGCTTTAAACGTTAAGTGACTGAAGGGACTAACTTATTCCAACGTGAGTACCGTTTTGGACCAACTTGAAACTTTTAAAACATAAGGGACTAAATTGAAAACTAAAATAAACATAAGGGATCAAACATGCAATTAAGCCTTTAGATTTATTATACAAGTCTACTTAAAAATGCTTCTAAGCGACAACGCCCCCACATTGGATAAATATTAATTCATTTGTGAATTTTATTTATGTCTACTTGAATCGTTTTCAAGTGACATACCCCCACATTGAGGAAAATAAATCCATACATAGATTAATAAAAGATCATTGTATTATTAATACAATGGCTAATCCACAATACAAATACATTAAACATAATTATATTATTTTAACACAATGGTTATTCCATAATATAAATATATTAAACATCATTGTATTATTTTAATACAATGAATAATCCACAATATGTCACCAATAATTTAAGGTGAATCTCCACATATATGTCGAATGAGTTTAGCAAGTGCACAAAAATATATCCAGGTACGCTTAAATTAATTTTAAGCAACAATATAACATCTCCATTGCACTCATTTCACTCATGCATATTAAATATATATGTATCTTCATGCTTCAATAGCAACAATCTTATTGCATCACTTAAAATAATAATTAGTGCATAATATAAAAAGTTGACAGCAAAATCACGTCATTGCCAAAATTTAAAGATATAAAATTATTTTCGAGTTATTCTCATGAAATTTTTGGGTTAATAAATTGTCAACGTTCATCCCTTAAAAGTCCCTTGCACACATCAAATACTAGTTAGAAAACATGAAGAATTTCCATGTGATATTCACATAATCTACAAGAGAGAAAATTATAGTGTTCCTAATGGAGTAAGACAACCAGAGTTTTCATAAAGTTGGAATTATACATTTCAAAGGAAGCTTGCAAGTCTAAAGACATTAGAAATTAGCTCAAATATTTTGCAAAATTGACAAAATCTATTTTATGACAATCCAAAAAAAATATCTTAAAACACCATAACTTAACACCTTTAAGATAGATTGTATGCATCGACATATCATGCAGCCATTACTTTGAAATCTATTTATTCTATATGGACACATAATTTTTAGACTGAACTCTACATATAACACATTTAACTCAAATATTATTCGGTTAAGAATGTTAATGATCAAACTAAACAATAATTACATGAAACAATTTTTCCATCCACAACATATACTTCTTAAAGCAATAGGAACACAACATGCTTTATTACAAGATTTTACTCACAAAGATAAACACAATATTCTTATTAGAAAGAAACAAAGATTCTCATTGTCAATTACACCACGTAATCTCTATACTTATAGACAAATTAAACACAATCACAAATTCAACATAACTCACGACTTTTGTGAGGTTTAAATGTTAGAATATGTACTTGATCTTTATGGATGATTTCAAGGGGATATGCGTTTAAAACTTACAATGAAGTCAATCACACCATGCTCTTCTAGCTTGTTTAGCAACCAAGCTAACTTGATATATCAATGCCTTAAACTTCTTTAATTTCTATCTCCTCCAAACCATTTGTTCCAAAATAAAATTAATAATAATTCTACATCTACAACAGATTCTCGAGTCAGTGGCAACAATCAATACTCACCAAAAAGTTTCTAATTACAAATATAACAAACAGAACATAGGTAGCATGGTCATAATTTGAAGCAAGCAGACAATTGAGACACAACTTATAATATCATATTCATTTAATATAATACTTTATGCCTGCAACTAAAGATTTCACAAAGCAAACTACAATGATCGTTTTTATTTCAAAACAGTAAACAATTAAATATTTTTGAAATAAGATGAGAAATAAAATTAATAATAATCCTATGCCGAAATACTTTTAAGATTGTTGAAAAAAATTAGACATAGAATTATTATAGAGTAATAAATCAAAATATATATTAACACAAATAAATTGACTCATAATAATATAAAAATATAGAAAGGAAAACTTATCGATTATTGACTGAGGCATGCAAATGCACCGAGCTTGAGAGATTTTCCCACCATAGATAAGTTGCCCGATGTGGTTGGTCTCATACCTTGTACTCTTCATGATACAACAGTCACTTCTTGCTAGCACCACACGTGAATTAACAAGGTCATGGGAACGAATTTTGGTTGCTCATGGGAACTTAATTCACTTTATAATTAACTATAAAATGTTGGGTCATGTTAACTTGTGCCCTAAGGGCACATGTTAAATAACCCAAAAATAGAAACATTCTCTTAAATTTTGTGTATTCAATTAATAAAAAGTAAAAAATCAAATTCAAATGCATTGATTACAACCAAATATTTCTACTTTTAAATCATTAACTTGTGCCTTAAGGGCACAAGTTACTTGTGCCTTAAGGGCACAAGTTAACATTTTCCTAAAATGTTTACATGTATAACTGCTTGTGTGAAGAAGATAATCGTGAACTCTTTTTTTTTAACCCCAAGACCTCAATTCCATTATATATATAAAACAATTGGTAACTACTGTTAGCAACATGACCAAGTAAATAGGCCACAATTAATTTTGATTGACTAAATAATGTAACGTTCAATTAGGCAATGATAAAACATGTATATATAGCTAAATGACTTGGTCAAAAAGAAAAACTGATTAGTATAATAAATAATTCAATCATTAACTTTAAAATAAATTGTAACATATAAAATATAATACATCATTGAAATCAATTTTATCCTATGGTCTAATCATGTTTGGATATATAAGCAGCTCTCAAAAATTTAGCAAATTGCACAAGAAATATCGAGAAAAACTCGTATATGTTTTTAGAGAAACACATCTGATAATTTCGAAAGAAATACACAAGTGATATACATTTCACATACTTTCCATTGAAATATCAAACACATATGTAAAGCTATAAAGTCTTTATCCTCTTGTAAGAGTAAAACTTGTATTCATACAACTTTTCATATCAATGTTGTAACTCCTCAAAGGAATAAGGTGTAGGTAGACTATTTGAGAAGATAACAAGATTAGGTTAGTCAAAAGTCTTTATAGTGGGAAATCTAAGGTATTGTCAGGTAGACAAAGATATATCTTGGTGTTTGTAATAGGTTCAAATTATAGTGAAAGCCCTTCAAGGATATACCTTATTATGCTTGTATCAAATTTCACGGTTTGATAACTAGAATCAAATAATTGTAACCTATGAAATCCGTACTTAATAATATTGCTTTGAAAATCATATCAACAAGGAAGAATTGAATTTTAAGGAAAGTCTATCATTGAATTTCTTTCCACAATCCTAAGACTTTGGGGTCTACTCACACATCCTCATTGTAGACAAAATAAAATAAACTAAGAACATAAGGTTAATAAAAAACGAAATTGTTCACTTTATTGAAAAATAACAAAAATGCAAGAACATGTGGCATTTAACATGGGAAAGGCAAAGAGTTTCACACCATGATAAAGTTAATTTTGACCATTTCATCAAGTAAAGGACACATTTTTTCATGGTCTCTCAACATCGAATATAAGTATCCACCTTCCACCATCTCCCTCCTTGCCTCCACCATACCTCATCAACAAATCTAGCAGACATTGAAAACAAACAAAAATTCACCATGTAGCATGGTTCCAACGTTGAAAACCCATTTTCATAATTAGACATGAAAAACCAAAATCCACCGGAGATACAAGGAAAAGTGGTAACTACATGGATTTGAAAAAATGTATAACCCTAATTATATAATTTTTAAATAATTTTCATGAAGCATATAAAATGGAAGGCAAGAAATAAAGGTATATTATTCATTCTAAAAGCAATCAACCGGTAAGTGGATTAGCATTACCATGAATTCCTGTCATATTTGGTTGATTTGATTTTTTTTAATGAATCAGATTTAAAATTTATTAAGCAGTGAGGTCAATGTGGTTCATAATAGCTGTTGATAGGGATTGAGAGGGGGAAGGTCCTATGAGATGGGGGCAAGGAGGGAGATGGTGGAAGGTGGGTTGTTAGATTTGGTGTTGAAAGACTACGATAAAGATGTGTTATTTATTTGATCAAATGGTCAAAATTAACTTTTTTATAATAAGAGAAATGATATTTGTACAACCATTTTTATACAACTTTCTCTCTTATACTCACATTATCTACTTACTCTCTCTCTCTTCCTTTTTCTCTCTCTATTGTTTTTGACCAATGAGAAAAGAGAACAAAAACTTGTCCCAAAAGTTGTACCAAAAAAATTGTTCAAATATCACTACTCCTATAATAAATGTCACCAAAAGAACAAAAATACAAACTCTCTAAAGTTAAGAGAATAAAGAAAAATTCAAAGTTAGAGTAAAAAATATGACGGGACATTTACAAAGACTAAAAGGTGGTGCTTTTATAAGCCAAAATTTGCACATTATAATAGCGAGAAACCCGAGGTATTCTTCCATGGTCACAAGAACAAATCAATAATGTTTGAACACACACATAAAAAGATTCTCCTCAAAATATGTAATCATCTTTTTTATCAATTTCCTCCTTATTATTAAAAAAATACTTTTTTATGTGTGTATGACCAAACACTATTTCTTTGGTCCTAATCATATTAGAATTTCTCCGAGAAACTCTTCTATAAACACAAATACAAATGATATATATATATTAAGGGACACTCACATCAAAGACAAAAATTAAAAGAGAATAAAATTAAATGATGTTGATTGATGTGATCTAATTATTTTTGTTTTAAATTTTTTCATTTGATGTGAATGTGCTCAAATATTTATCATTTGTATTTGTAAGAGTTTCTCTCTATTGATACCTTAAGCTTAATTCAAGATAATTGCATGTAGCTATACAAACGCGAATAGTGTAATAAAAAATTTCTCAAGAGTCAGGGCCCTTACGATTGTAATAGAGCATTACAACTGGTTGTAATGTTCTATGATTTCTTGTAATACATCTTCCATAATCTCATCTTTTGGCTACATATAGGGTTGGAAATGAGCCGAGTCAAATTGAACCTGTCTCAGTTCGACTCGACTCGTTAAGAATTGGTTTCGTCCGAACCTCGATTCGAGTTTGACAAGAACTTTTTTTAGTTCGAGTTCGGCTCGTTTAAAGTTCACGAACAATTTGATTCGGCTCATTAGATTCAATTCGGTTGTTCAAAGCACATAACTTTAGGTATAGAAATAAGTAAAGCCACTTGAACCACGTAACTCAAAAGTCAAAGAATTTAAATTTTTTACCCATAAAATTTATTGGAATTTATACCAATTTTTAATGGACTGAACGAGGCTATATATTATTACACATATTAATTAACACTCGTATGCAACCACCAAATCTAGTTTTGTCTTCTTGTGTCATATGATTCTCTTATTATAGATAATCATATCATTCATTTTTCATGCATGTTCCTATGCGGGACTATTTTAGTTTTGAAATCCTTAAAAACTACAACAAAATTGTGCATGGCGTTGTCTATCAATTTTAATGTAGCTTATTTTTATCCTATTATTGGTAAGTGGTTGTCTTAGTTTTTAAAGTATTATATATATATGAGTTTTGCTGGAAGAAACCTTTTTATGAAGGTGTCTTTTAGCAAGTTATTCTATGAGCATTTGTTAAAAGACACCAACTAATTTTTATGAAGGTGTCTTTTAGCAAAGTTATAACTAAAAAGTGAAAATCACACCTTGAGGTGTGGG
>Ga0228711_1002686_pt1 | contig 27433 bp, 11 predicted proteins | sample MedpolnodulmetaG_2_FD_177996 | JGI IMG/M metagenome (GOLD analysis project Ga0228711, IMG submission 177996) | Root nodule microbial communities from Medicago polymorpha collected in Santa Monica, California, United States - brown nodules | ecosystem: Host-associated > Plants > Roots > Nodule... | reverse complement strand
TATCTTATTCTTACTAACTATTAATAAAACCATTTAATTAAATAAACAAATCACATAATCACATAAATCAATTAAATAGGACTCTAAACTCTACCAAAAATAAAATAAAATAAACGGGCGTTACAACAGGACTAGAGGTTGAAGCAGGGCCAAATCCTGCTATGAGATGGTCCAGGGACTGAAAGTTCTTACGCCGTTTCTTTGCGGCGACCTTCTTGTTTGCTTCATTCACAAGGGCCTGTAGATCTTTCACCTTTCTTGCAAAACACAAAAAGCAGGAAAAACTTGTTAGACATGGGAGATAACACACGACAACAAGAATAAAAAGAAAACAAAGAAGAATGAAACTACCAAGACAATCATCTAGGTCTTGAGATACCACTAACTCATTTGTATTGATGAAGCGGGGCTCTGTTACTGGTGTCCCATCCGCATTCATCAATGGGTCTACCTGTTTGTCAGTTTTAATCTTCCGCGAGAAAGACTAAACAAACGCCTAAAGTCTCTGGTGCACATATGTTTCCTCTTCCGTCGAACTAGGAACGGTCCGACAGAAATCCTTCGGTTCGTAACCAAAATGGTCTTGGGACCAATATAAAGGGAAAAGAGTACGGCGCTCAGGGGCTCCTTCCTTCGCCACCTCCAAAAGAGTATCCAATGCAGCCTCACTTTTTGGTCATACCAAAAAGAAGCACTCTTTGAAACTCCGTACCTTTCCCGCAAAGATTTCGAACATCTTCTTGGTTTGACGAAAGGAGACCCAGTCGGCCCCCCGTTGGACAGTGAAAATGGTGAAAAAGATATTCTTGAGAGGAGGAGCCCTCAAATGCTAGCACACCAGTTCAAACGCCCTCATAAAAGCATGGAAGTTAGGGTGAATTTATGACGGAGACAACTTAGTCCAACGGAGCACCTCTCGTTGGCAATCAGAGAAGGGGAGTTGAAAACCCATGTCCTTGAAAACCACTTCATACATGGGAAAGACATAGTTGTTATATTCCGAACACACTCTATCAGAAGTGCTCGGAAGTACGACCTCCCAATCTTCAATTTTACCAACAGAAGTAAAAGGGATTTCTCCCGTTCCGTCCAAAGCAAACGACGATTCTGTCTCAAGGGGTTCCTCCCACAGCAAAGTAAGAGCTGGTGCGGCGATCTCTTCTTCTGCCATGGAAAACCTGAAAGAGCAAGGAAAAACTGAATCCAATATTCAGATCTACCCTTCGTTCACCCATCAGATCGACCACGGCGAGGTAGGGATCAGACATCACTGCTGAAATAGAAAAAGAAGCTGACATCGAAGATCACTCCTACCACGTCGAAGAACTCAATCATGAGCAAGCAGGACTGAAGCTTATGGGTCAAACTACATCATGTCGCCATTGTTTCTCTTTAAACGCAGAAAACAGACAGCAAAATCCCTAAGACTCCTTACACGAAGTGGAAACCACCGTAACAAACGGCAGAAACCACCGCGTCAGAGTAACTTCTACCCTAAAAACATGCAATCTCTACTGTTTCTAAAAAAAGAGACTAAAGAAATCAAGCATAAAAATAAGGGGAGGAAGGATCGTCAGAACATTACCTGTTATGACGAAAAACTGAATCTGAAGTGAGGAGTTGAAGGTTCGGAAAGGCTTCGTCTTTGAAAGAACTCTTGGAAATTTCTAAGTTTCTGAGAATGATGTGATAAACATGTTCCAAACAAAGCGTTTGAACTATTTATACCCGCTTCACAAACCTTTCAAGTACCAAAGATGTTGCAATCTGATACAGCCCTTCACACATAACTCTCCACTCAAAGTGGCCTACCCACGGTTCAGATTAGATCAAATCATCCCTCCAAGGGCCCTGATTAAAGACAACGGTTCCTCAAACGACAGAGTCAGATCAACGATACTGATGACACCTTGGAAACACAAACCAAGAATACACTCCTGATAGGCCATCTTACATTATTCTCAGCATGTTTTTCAGTCAATTTCAGTATGTTTTACAAAAAGAAGAGAGAAGTATTAGAATAATTGCTTATGATTTCGAGACATTAGTAATGTTTTCTATATTTGAGTCTGTAATTATATTCTTACCGAAGCATAGCAATTTTAGGATGTTTTATTGTAAATTCATGAAGAAATCATGCATATCGGCAAAGCAAGACATATGAATATTTGGGAAGATGAAGAATGATGATTCAAGAGGCCTCTGAAGATGTTACAAAGGGAGGAATTTTTTTCTCAAGTTCCAAGACACTTTACATAGAAGCAAACACCTGAAAATGCGAAGAAACAGGCGATTTTAGTATTGTCGACCAAGGTAATCAGAACCGGACCAAGCATCAAACCTGTAAAGACAAGGGTTTGAGGTTTAAAGGTTCAACCGAGGTTGAATAATTATTAATAAAATAATTCAATTATATATAAAATAGATATCATTGAAATAAATAAAATCATTTTTGTTACTATATTAATAATAAAATAAAATAAATAAATAATTTTTTATGGTGATTAGGCTTGTGTGTGACTTCATATGGCGGCCCAAGCCCACAATTTTTTAAGGACAGTACAAGCCCACAATTTTTTAAGGACAGTACAAGCCCACTTCTATCTATACTTTGTAACCCTAGTGTTTCTAATGTTGTTGCTAACTAGTAGTATAAGCAAAGAGCCACCACCATCCTCTCATTTCTCTATAGTTCATTTTTTTCTTCTTATTTTTAATTACGATTCTTCACCTTCTCTCGTCTGAAACTATGCTTCTTCTTTTTGAACCAAATGACTGTTCCATTTTCTCTTCGTTTTCTCGCAATCTTGCATTAATTAATAGTGAATATTGTGATTTTGTGAATGAAGGTTTCTTCGATTATGTGAATGAAGGTTTCTTCAAGTGTTGTGCTGTGTGTAACTTGTAAAGAAACGTAAAAGAGAAAATGGGATTTAGGCCATGGTTCTTGTTTTTTATGAAGAAAATAACCTAAACACGGTCCAACTCATCAAACCTCCTGAACCACCGGTGTTGTCTGGTTTCAACGATTTTTTGGTTCGTCTCCCGGTTTTTAGGTAGGGCGGTTTACAAGCCATTTCGGACGGGACATTGGTCCGGTTCACGATTGAACCAATTGAGCCGGTCGGTCTGGTTTTTATTACATTGGTGTTGACACTCACATGCGCCCAAGCACACAGATGGGGGCGCCATGACCTTAGAAATTTACATTGGGGCGCCTAACACATGAAAGTAGGCGCCTGACGTCTAACTCATAATTCACATGTGCCTGACGCATTATCCTAGGCGCCTGACACATGATCCTAGGCGCCTGGCGCATGTTTCTTGCGGCCCAAGGCACTGTTTTATGACTTTTTGGTGAAGAAAACCCACGATTTTAGCCCAAGTTCAGGTAGAAACTCTCCCTATAAATACCACATTCCTCATTCATAATTTCTCATTCATAACGAAGCGGTTCAAGAGGAAGTCAAGCATTAAGAGCTTCATGGGAGTAGTCTCTCTTCTCACTCGGTTTTCTAGGGTATGTTTTATTTCTTTTGTAATTTGTTTTTAGTTATAATAGGTAACTAAATCTTTTTAGGTTAGGGTTCTAAGATGAACCTATATTGTGTTTGTTGGATAATTATTTAATTTAAAGTCTTTTATTCAGTTATTTTATGTTAGCTATTCAGTTTTACTATAGTGCGTAAGATTTGTCTCCTGTGAAACATGACCTTGATTTAGGCACTTAGATGGTGACAAGGCCTAATACTAATATTCATATATGTCTAACCAAGAAGTAATTAGTTAGTAACTAGCAAAACAAACTGAAAGCGAGCGTAACCCTGCTAGTAAGTACTTAGGGAGGTGACATACCTAATATTGATGAACATCTGCTGAAATCAGGTAGTAATTAGTTAGTAATTAAGGAAACATTTGACTTCAAGACTTAAATCTGCTCAGTAACTTCATTCTCCTCGTACCTTGGTAAGGTAGATGCTGATAGGGCTGCCTGTTTGTAGAACTACCGAAAAGGAGAGTGTGTTATGTACTTTTAAGACTCATAGATGAGAGAACCTTTAGGAACACTGGCCACCATATCTTTGGAATTTTAGGAACTCTAATTTAAGTTTATGTCTTAATTACTCCTAAGGGAGTAAGACCCCACATGTAAGGATCATCGTGTGACCAGCAGGTGCAACTGAACAGGCAAGGGGATAAACTGAAATCGACCAAGAGAGTAAGACCCCACACGTATGGATCATCATGCGATCGGTAGGTGCAACTTGATAAATTGATTAGGTTATCATGTCCCAACGAACTCATCACTTAGATAGTCTACTTAGAATACTGAATATGACTTGACTGTTAATTACTTCCAACAAACAAATAAAGGGGATTCAAAGAATTCTAACCGCTTATAACATTCTGCAATCAAAATAGGATACTTTTCTCTGTTGCAAACAGATTAAATTGCAAAACTCTAAACCCTTATCGCTTTATTTATTTTATTGTTCCCAAATAAGTAACATAAATTGTTTAGATTTAACGACAATCCTTTTGGATAAGATACTCTACTTATCACTTTATTACATGGTAAACGATTTGGTACACTTGCCTAATCCGACCATCACTAGCTAATGAGAAATCAAAGACCAAATTGTTCCAAAGAAGTTACAATGCAAAATTAAATGATTAATATCCTCATTAGAGCCACAACCACCCACACAAAGTTGTTGACGATTTTGAAAAATTACTCGCCGCAATAAGTTATCGAAAGTAGAAATGCGATTCTGTAGCAAACGCCAAGCAAATAGGTTGTTTTTAAAGGAACTGACTTGTGCCAAATGTTGTGTTAAGAATCTGTTGTTATAACGTGTTCAGAAGTTGTCATAAATTGTGATAAGCTGAGCTAACTGTATATTTCTTGGATGAATGTATGCGCCATTGTCACCTTCATCCACTTTAACTTGTATCACAATATCATTCAATAACGCACAACACTCCCCAACCTACTCCTCCTCCCATGCTAATAAATGCCTACACCACTTCCAAACCTCCACATCCCCCATCCCAAAAGACTCATTTCTAAAACTGAATCCAGACGTAGAAATGCACATATGATGCATGGAACCAAAGAAATGGCTTAAACAAGAAATCATCCAACTATATTTTTCTAACATCCTCTTCCATCATGGTTCCGTTGACGACCTTTATATGATATTTACATGGTTGCAGAGGTCGTCTTGAGGGAGGGTGGGTGGGAGGGGCGGTAACCGCAAGAGCACTATTTTTTTAGGATCAAAATTATTATTTTCAGTTAGTAGTTAGTACTATATAGATATATTTATTTTTAATATGCTTTAATTAATTCTATTGAAAATATAATTTCAAAGAACCTTGATTGTGAATGAATCTTTTGCAAGGATGCAAGAAGAAAAACATTCAAATAATTAAAGAGACACAATTTTATTGATTAGCACTAAATATTCTAAGACCAGCCCTGCATAATTATTTTTCGTCATTAAAGCAATATTAATGTGTGAGCTAAATCAAGCATGCTCTCAAATTCCTCCGAAGTCCTTCCAGCCACCGCCACCACAGCATAGGCAGCCACTGCCATAGCGGTATGGTTTTTGGTTTAAGCCATTACGTGTGTTCCCTGCATCATGTGTTTTTTTCTTTCCACATTTTAAAATTTGGATGTGCAAACTTCATGAAAAAAGTATTTTAAAATGATAGAAAAATATGCCCTGGATGTTAAAATTTGAACGGATAGTGATTTGTGGAGAAGAACATTTTTGTCTTTAATCTTCGATGAGTAGAATATGAGTGTAACCATGCAGCTCACCTCCACCTTGCTTGTTTGGGTGAAACAACCAACGAATACCTTGCACGGCTCCTCCATGTCTTGATATATGATTTATTGGCGGTTTCAGAAATAAAACAACATAAAAAGTGTACTGTGTTGGTGTGGGCAAGAAAATGACAATATCAATACCACTTTAGTTTTTTTTTATTTTAAGGAAATAAGAAAATTTAGTTTTTTTTTTTTGACAAAAAGAAAATTTAGTTGTTAGGTTAATATTTTCTCTCTTGCTAAGAACATTCTTAAGGGGGTTTTAAAATTTGAAGACTTGGTACCTATTAAGTATTCTCAATGGAGAGAAATTTTGCTTTATAAAACCTAATGTCTCACTTAAAACCTCAATTTTAATTGAGATCCACACTTTTTTAATATTAAAAAATTAAAATATAATGATATAAAGTTATCGATAGTCGATTAGTGTATCATATTTAAGAATTTTGTATGAGATGTTGAGTCGGAGGGATTGAGTGTTTATTAGGTATCACTATTAAAAAATTATAAATAAGTGATGTATACACGTGAAACCTTTTAAGTATCAAAAAGGCTTAATTGCAGTTTTAGCCCCCTAACTTTTCCAAAGTTGCGATTTTGGCCCCCTAAGAAAAAAACTACAAAACAACCCCCTAAGTTTTGCAAATGTAGCAGTTTTGTCCCCCCAAAGCAAATAAAAAATAAAAAAAATAACACGTGGCACCTCACTTAGGGTGCCAAGTCAGCTTAGACCGAGTCAATATCAGCCTTTGGGGCCAAAACTGTCACAGGTGCAAAACTTAGGGGGCTGTTTTGTAGTTTTTTTTCCTTAGGGGGCCAAAATCGCAACTTTGAGAAAGTTAGGGGGCTAAAACTGCAATTAAGCCTATCAAAAAATAGATGTCTCCATTATGGATGTGCTAAAATTCGAATTGATAATTTTTAACTTTTTAACTCTTTTAATCTTTTAATTCAATTTTTTGTAGCAAAAGCAAAATTAATACATTTCATTAATAATTATATAGTACAAATCATGTGGTACAATATAATAGATATGGGGGCTTGGATGAAATAAGGATACTCTAGCTATGCCATGTGCAATCTTATTTGCTTGTCTCGGAATGAACAACACTACAGAGTCAAAATTGGTAGTCAAGAGACCCCTACACTGAACCATATGGTCCCCGAGCTCATTATGGAAGGTTGAAGAAGAGTTTATGGCTTCAGCAAGCGACTTGATATCCGTTTCAAACATAACATTGTGGAAACCTAATGAAATAGTCGTGTTGATTGCTTCCAACATTGTGATAGCTTCTGCTTCTAGGACAGATACGAAGGAGTGTAGGTGGCAGATTTCCCCATTAAGAAGTGGTCCTTAGAGTTCTGGAAACACATTCCAAATCCTACCGAGTTATTGTGGAATATTGCAGTGTCTACGTTACTCTGGATCACACCAGCTGGTAGTGTTTCCCAAGAGGTAGGATACTCCACATTCTGAGCATGGGGTTTTACTCTTCGCATACAACTCCATTTGTGAAATGTGTCTTTTGTCACGAAACAGTGAAGGTCAAAGTTGTGTCTGAAGCCTCCCAAAATGTTGTGTTTCGTCTCTTCCATAAACTCCAACATTTGTTGTTGGTATAGAGATAACATGCTAAGAACATCAAACAACATAGAAGTGAAATCGTTAGCCTGTTGGAGCAGCTCACTGATTTTATTTCCCATACCAATACCAATATGATCCCAACGTTTCATAGCCTAGAACAAAAGAAAAAATGCATATGAATTTCAGCCAGTGATTCACACATAACACACAAATCTGTCACATAGAATGCCTCTCATGTAAGATTTGTGGGTGTAGGTAAGCATTGACGAGCTTATTAATATAACTTTAGTTATATTTTTGGTCAAATGTAGGAGAGTTCTTTTCTTCTCACGAATGATATGTAGGAGATTTTATTTTTGACAAAATGAACATTCTATTTTATATTTATTGAATCTTTAAGAGAAATAATAACGAGTATCATGAGACATTTTTTTAGATGCAATTTTATTCAATTACATATTATTATTATTATTATTATTATTATTATTATTATTATTATTATTAGCTGAAAGATGGGCACACATGTAACATTACCATTGGTTCGATAGAAAAATTGACAAAAAATTGAATATGACAAGAAATGGATAAGCTTATGATTTTGATTTTCCATGTAATCCACATAAACCTCACTTTCCTAATGACAACACTCAGTCACATAAGCAACTCTCCCTCTGAATTTTCATTCATTTTTCTCCCTAAATAAATCTCATTCTATGCCGGAAAATTTCTGATTCCGGCCACCACCGTCTAAATTCCGATGGCCGCCGTAACTTCTTCTTTCTCATTCTCAACACTCACTCAATCTTCTCAGAGGAAATTAACAACGCTCTCTTCCTCTCGCTTCTTTGGTTCCGATTCAGATGCGGGTCGGTTTCGTTTGAGCATATCGTTGCGTTATGTTGGTGTTCGAACTTCCAATTCCGTTTCCAAATTGGTTGTTCGGTGTTCCTCTTCTGTGTCAGGTTTGGGAATTTGAGAATTGGGTTTTTTTAATTCATATTTTGTCTTTAGAATTTGATGTTTTAATTGGAAGTATATGGTTGTGAAATTTTCACCTCGGATTTTGAAGTTTTGTTTATGAGATTATGAATTTAGAGTGGAATGGGTTGGATTATATAGAATTTATTTTATGAGGATCATGTGTTTGATGCTTGGTTTGACTTAAAATTAAGAACTGGCACATTGACGCGGAACGTTCTCAATTGAACTTTGTCGTTGGACTTCTTGCAACCTGCAAAACACTTTGATTTTGTTTAGTTATGAAGTGACAAAAATTGATTTTGATTGAATTGATTCTGTAAAATTGGTGCCGACTAAAAGTGAGTTGAATGTAAAAGTGATTTATGTTTGGATACAAGTGAGTTGAACTATAAATGTTTTGTACGTAAAAATCAATTCTATAATCAAAAGCTACAAGTCCTAGCTTCAACAAGTAGAATCAATTCAGGAGGCAAAATCATTTCCACTCGAAAGCAACCAAACATGTCAGAATCAATTTTTGCCCCTCTACAAGTGGAACCAAACATACACATAATACATAAGATTATTCTATTTGTTTGATTGTGCATGAGTTTTTCCAATGATATTTGAATCCAAATTGCTCCCTTTTATTCTTGAGCTTTGCGGTAGATAGTAGTGTTATCAATCTCAAACAACGAAGGGTAGCAACCGACAACAAGAACACTTAGCGAGATAACAGATAGTAGCCTGGCCATGCCCCTTATTCTGAATTAGCATGCTCTATATTATAAACACTGATGCTCCAAAATACAAGACAGCACCAATATGGACTGCACATAAATAATAGTTGATGTGGCTAAATAAGGAGACAACACAGACATAAAGCCAACACTATTGAAAACAGAACACACACACATCTCAGATGAAAATACATTTCGTTTTCTCTGAAATTTTATCTCTGCATTTACTTGATATTTTTGAATTGGTTCCTAAAATGCACAAGAGGGACTTGGCGACTTGCTATTTGTGCGAGTGGAACTTTGTTTGCCACATTTTAAGATGCTCCAATAAAATACACTGGCCTATATAGGGCAAGGAAAATAACTTTCTTCAGCAGCAAAGCTTATAAAAGTGGCTTTTTAATGTACACAAATTATTGCAATTGATAGCATTGAAGTTGTTCTTGAACTATCTTTTAGGTGCTAGCTCAACAGTAAGAGTTTAGCCTTGTAACCTCAAGGTACCGAGTTCAAACAACCTCGGGGACGGTTGTAAAATGGCCTTTGTCACTTCAATTAATTAATAAAAAAATTTCCCCCTTGCCCTACTTTTTGTTTAAAAAAGTTGTTCGTGAACTACTTTAAAAGTTAGATGTTTGAACCTTATTCTACAGTTTCACTGTTATCAGTGTATGTAATTGCTTTTAGTCTTGCGTAGAATGTAAGCAACTTATTATTTGACCCCAAAATTCTGTGGATTGATACCAACTTTTGTTGCGTCCCTGAGAAATTTTCCTGTAAATATCAATCTGAAATCTTTGATTCTCTTTCATACATGACAGAGTGTGGTTTAAATATAATCAGCAGGCGATGTGGTTTTAAAAATAAAACGTTCTTAGAAATGTGTGTATGCTTCTATGTGTTATCAATACTTCCAAAAGGGAAAAGAAATAAAAATAGAAAATAAACTTTGTTATCAATACTTAGTCATGGATGTCTACATACTTGATCTGCAGACCCTCCAACTGTTTCTGAGACAAAGTTAAATTTTCTCAAGGCATATAAGCGACCGATACCTAGTATCTATAACTCCGTGCTACAGGAGCTCATTGTCCAGCAACATTTGATGAGATACAAGAAGTCATACCGTTATGATCCTGTATTTGCTCTTGGCTTTGTCACTGTATATGACCAACTCATGGAAGGGTATCCTAGTGATGAGGATAGAGATGCCATCTTCCAAGCATACATTAACGCATTGAAGGAAGATCCAGCCCAATACAGGTTAGAATGTGTGTTTGTATGTCTGTGTGGTTTTTGTTTTTAAGTGGTTCCTACACCAAATGTTCAACTCACTGATTGAATATAATGGCTGTAAGTCACCGTAGACTGTGTTAAATCATCTCACCAATAATCTAATTCCGGGTTTCGGGGAGAATTGTGAGATTTCCAAACATGATTTCGAAACCCCAAATTCCACTCAATCAGAGCTACAAATTGTATTATCTGTCTGCCACATGATTTTGTGATTTGTGAATCACTTGGTTTGTTCTACTATATAGTTACTTGTACTAGTTTCTCAAAATATTTTATAGAGGATGATGGTAGAATTAAATCACTTCCTGCTTAAATTATTAGTTCATGTTGATTCTTCTGTAGTTCCTGATAATGTTGTAACTGGAAGTATAACAGACCATGAAAGCATCATTTATGACCTCGATGATTATTGTTAAATGAAAAACATAAACTACTTTTTAGTATATATGTCGACAAAATAGTAGAGTGAACTAATTTTTGAGAGACAAATTTGCATTTCATGAAACATATGAAACATACATTAAGTTATAAAGAATCAAGTAGCATTAGTGCAAGTATCGTTGTCTTTGGATTTTTATGTTATATCTAGATTAGATTTTGAATAAATGTCACCTATGAATTCTTTGTCTTACATCAAAAGATCTTTAACATTGCCCTCTGCAGAGTAGATGCACAGAAGTTAGAAGAGTGGGCTCGTGCTCAAAATGCGACTTCCCTGATTGAGTTTTCATCTAGAGAAGGAGAAGTTGAGGGGACTTTAAAGGATATTGCAGAAAGAGCGGGTGGAAATGGGGATTTCAGTTATAGTCGTTTCTTTGCAGTAGGACTTTTTCGTCTTCTTGAGTTAGCAAATGCAATGGAACCAACAATTTTGGAAAAGGTTACCCAATTCATTTAAGTTGTCATGATATATTGATCCCAACTTAGTCCAATACTTATTTTATTATATATTTTGTTTTTACAATTCAAAGTTTAATCTATCAAGTCAAGTTGTGTTCACCAGTTCTAGAAAACTAATCATTCACGACAGTCCAAGTCCTATTGCCAGCTTATTTTGTTAGCTGAAGTGATTAAATTGCTTTGATATCTTATAGAAAATTGATTTCACTATTTTACTTCTGCTGAAACTATTGCATTACTCAGTAACTTTGAAGGAGAATGCTGCCTTCATCGGTAATAAACATTTAGGATGCACAAAAATCGTTGGTAAAGGTTAAAACTACTAATATTGAGTATACAGATGATATGACTATGATCAGACTATGGCGTTGCATAAGATTCTCTGAATGCCAAGATTGTGAAAGTGACTATTCTACCACTAATAATTTTTGTGTGTGGCTGGGATTATTTATCAATTAACCTCTGTGTCAATTCAACAGCTTTGTTCGGCTTTGAATATCAACAAGAAAAGTGTTGATCGAGATTTGGACGTGTATCGCAATCTGCTTTCTAAGTTGGTACAAGCTAAAGAGCTGCTAAAGGAATACATTGATAGGTAACATAAACCTTGCAATGCTATTAAGTTGTTCTCACTTCTTTTGGGTTTTCACATATGATATATAACATTTGAATGTAAAATTTGTTGAATTTATTTTTTCCATATGCTACATTTTAGTTTTCAGTGTCAAATCTACAAAGTCATTAGCCCTTGAAGCATTATTTTCTAAATAAACTTTTTAAGAAAATATAATAGTACAAACGCTCTAGTGATATACTGAGAACTTGGCAGGTTATAGTCAAGGTTATTTTAACTGCTTCAAAATCATTTGATTCCTTGACCTAAATTTTCGACATGTTATGATTATAACTTGCTTGGTTTTGCGGCTGGATTTTGATTCTTTGGAATGATCTCTTACTTCAGGGAGAAGAAGAAAGTAGAAGAAAGGGCTGAACCACAAAAGGCTAATGAGGCCATTTCAAAATGTTTGGGACAAGAGCAGTTTTCTAACATGATCGCCAGATAAAAATTTGGTTTCCTCGACTCACCTTTTGTTCGTTGTGGGAAACTGATATCAGAATGGGGCACTTTCATGATATTGGTTTTGCATAATGTATTTATTGTATCTTTTGTTGTATCGAGTTATACTCAATTAATTCACACGTTCAATACAATTTTATATAATTCATTTGTTCGGTCGCGTACCTGAATAATGAATTGGATTTTCTACAACCGGTTATGCCATACAGCCCGTTGTCGAGGATCAGGTTCTATTCTGATAGCTGAAATTATTCACTTATGTCTCATAAAGATTTTTTAACAGAAGTTTGCATCATTTGAATTGGATATAAACACTCCTGTCTGTACTACAGTAAAATTTCTCAACAGAAATTTTAGTATGCAAAAAGATTCTAGATTCTTCATAAAGAGAACATTTCTTTCTAAATTATTGAATTTTTGTTGGTCTGTAACACATGGAAGCCATTGCAGTTGGCGCAGATGTTGTGTGTTAATCACAACATCTTTTCACCACAGCTTCTCAACGTGCAAAGGGTTTGTTTGAACAGGAAGATTCACAAAAGTGCAAAATTGCACGAGTAGAAGACAAGTAAAAACTAACAAAACTAAAACAATATTTTAGGCAAACAAAACGAAATCATGAAAGATATGATGCTCTAAAAACACCCAACAATAGAGAAAAATAGAAAGCTGGAAATTTAAAAACTTGAAATCAAATAAAACGCTAAAAAAAAACTTAAAATCTAGCTGTGTCTTTGAATAACCAAGCTAAAAGCTTTAAAACTACGAAGCATTAAAATGGCAGTGACATTAATGTAAAGTGTTAATGCTAAATATCTTTAAAATTTGTCTTTCCATTGGATCAAGTCATCCGAATTTGCATTGCCCTCTTCACTTTGAGATGGAAAAGAAAGATCTTTTGAGGCAAACTGACCGACACCATCATCTAGTTGTTTTAACCGATCGTCAAAAGCACGAGGTTGGCTAAGTTGCTTTGTTGATGAACTAGGAGGAAAATCACCAAGATAACTTGCATTGCCCTCTTCACTTTGAGATGAAAAAGAAAGATCTTTCCATGCAAACTGATTAGGTTGACTAGCCCAGTTCAAATCACCATCATTTAACAAATAGCCAAAATCATTAGGTTGACTAAGTTGCTTTGTTGACGAACTAGGATGCAAATCAATAAGATAACTTGGATTGCCCTCTTCACTTTGAGACGAAAAAGAAAGATCTTTCGAGGCAAACTGACCAACACCATCATCTAATTGTTTTAACCGATCGTCAAAAGCACGAGGTTGGCTAAGTTGCTTTGTTGATGAACTAGGAGGAAAATCATCAAGATAACTTGCATTGCCCTCTTCACTTTGAGATGAAAAAGAAAGATCTTTCCATGCAAATTGATCAGGTTGACTAGCCCAGTTCAAATCACCATCATTTAACCAATAGCCAAAATCATTAGGTTGACTAAGTTGCTTTGTTGACGAACTAGGATGCAAATCAATAAGATAATTTGGATTGCCCTCTTCACTTTGAGACGAAAAAGAAAGATCTTTCGAGGCAAACTGACCAACACCATCATCTAATTGTTTTAACCGATCGTCAAAAGCACGAGGTTGGCTAAGTTGCTTTGTTGATGAACTAGGAGGAAAATCATCAAGATAACTTGCATTGCTCTCTTCACCTTGAGATGAAAAAGAAAGATCTTTCCATGCAAACTGATTAGGTTGACTGGCCCAGTTCAAATCACCATCATTTAACCAATAACCAAAATCATTAGGTCGACTAAGTTGCTTTGTTGACGAACTAGGATGCAAATCAATAAGATAACTTGCATTGCCCTTTTCACTTTGAGATGAAAAAGAAAGATCTTTCCAGAAAAACTGATCAGGCTGACTAGCCTGATTCAAAACACCACCATCTAGTTGATTTAACGAATCGTCAAAATCACCAAGTTGACTAAGTTGCTTTGTAGATGTACTAGGAGGCAAATCACCAAGATTAGTGAAATCAATCATCTCACTAATATCATGAAGTTGGTTTGTTGATGAATTCTGAGGCAAATCACTAGTACCATTGATGTGTTGTTGCATTTGAGGGATGTTATGTATGGCATTAACTTGGCTTGAATGTGAGGAAACCACACTCTCTTGAACCATATTTTGCACGAGAGCATTGTTTTGCAAGAAACTAGTTTCACTATGTTGCATATTTTTCAACATGCTGATTTTGTGATCACAAGCTTGGATCCTATCATTTACGGTAGCAATGAAGTCTCTGAGTTGATTTTCTTCCATGTTTTGGAAATGTGGATGCCAAGTTGGATACTTCTTCTTGAGGGTATCTTTCCTCACATTGGTTATCTTAGCTTCAATTTTATTCTTCTTAATTTCATAGTATTTGTGGACATCAAATATTTCAGGAGCTTCCTCAATCTTCTTATGCTCATATTCTTGAAGCATGGAGTTTACAATTGTAGGGTCTTCTGGCCATGACATTGGTCCCACATTATTACCATCATTATCATACACAATCAAACAAGCTTTTGCTCCAGTCTTGCTAACAAATTGATTAAGTTTCCTTGCTAATCCATTTTTTCTTTCTTTGAAAGTTAGTTTGCGAGATTTCTCCTTTTGGATGTATTTCATTGGTATTTTTGCACGACCCATTCTACAAATTTCAAACAAAAATACATCAGTTAATAGAACTAGTCAAAAAATTTAAACATGTCCTCATGCTATATAATTAAATCTACATAACAATCTTTACAATATTGTTAACATAAATAAAAAATAAAATAATGCCCCTTGCCAAAATATTTAATGACCGAACTCTCCTAATTAAAGATCATATGAACATAACAACACAAGATATATACAAAAATTAACAATAAAACAAAAGTTATTTGTCTAACTAAGCTAGCACCTGTGAACCCTATAAAAAGAAGACAATACAAAAAGAATAATAACTAATTAATACTTGTAGTTTTTATAAAAAGAAGACTATGCAAAAAGAATTATAAACCAAATAATACTTGTAATTTTTGTAAAGTTAAAATATAAGAAAACCGTAAGAAAAATTGTTGAAATTAGAGTTTAGATATCAATTTGAAATTCCACATTAAGAAAAGTAAAATAAAAAATAAAGGACCATAACGAAAATAAAAAGTCTTAGAAGAATTATCAGATTTAATAGCATTGGTGTTCATAAACTACTGCAAAACTCTGACGTTTAAACCTTGTGTAAAATGTGAGCAGTATCAATCAGGGGGAATTGATTTTCCTTTAAATATCAATATGAAATTCTTCGATACTCTTTTGATTAAGAAAAGTAAAAGAACAAAAATAAAGGACTATGAACAAAAATAAAGAGTTAAATATGTTTTTGGTTTCTATAAATATATCAGCTTTTCGTTTTAGTCCCTCTAAAATTTTCCTTCAACTTTTAGTCCCTATAAAATTTTCAATCACTATTTTTAAGTAAATTTTTGTATTTTTTAATGAAATTGTGCGGATATATGTAGAATATTGTAAAAATCACTCCAACTTTTTTTTTTAGAATTTTTTAATAAAACATAAATTAAATACAAATTTTTAACTGGAAAAAAATATAAAAATTCATATTTTGTTAAAAAATTCTAATATTTTTGGATGAGATTCTTATAATATTACTTTAAAGGAATGACCAAAAGTGAAGTTGAAAAACTTTTGGAGGACTAAAAGTTGAAGAAATATTTTAGAAGTACTAAAACGAAAAATTGACATATTTATACGGACCGAAAACATATTTAACCCAAAAATAATTTTGTTTAGAAGAGCTATCCGAGATAACATGCATGAATATAAGGTTAGGACTTAAGAGTTGAATGGTTCTTTACACAAAAAAAAGAAGAGAAGAACATGTGGAGAGAAGAGAAAAACAAACACCATGAAAGAAACAAACACAAGAACACATTAAAACAAAATCAAGAAAAAACAATTGTATAGATATAAGTTATAAGAGCAATGTGTTTTACCTTAACTGTGGTTGATTTCTCAAGACTCAAATTATGTGAGTGATTTTGTGTTGTAATATTTAACAACAAAAGGAGTGATGTTAGAGCTTAACAAAGAGATTTATTTATAGATAAGGGTTATAGCCTTGGATATAAATTGTTAACGAATAAATTATAGATCCTTTTGATTTGGGAAACAAAATAAATATTCAAACAAGTTTTCCTTACCCTAATTTTTGTATAAAACTTGACTATCCTTTTGAAAGATTTATTTTATTCTTTTGATAAAAAAAATAAATTTAGTTTTATTTTACTATTAGGAAAAAAAAATTATATCTATATCAAAAACAAAACGAGATATTGATGGTTGGATTTAAAATTTGTAAAAGAAATAAATTTTTTGGCGGTGTCCAGGATTCAAACCCTAGACCTTGCATAAATTATGTATTGTCCCTACCAACTGAGCTAAACTCACGAGGACTATAAAATAAATTAATAAAATAACGAAAAGGTATTTGGATTTAAAAGATTGATATATATGGACTAACCCTGATAATCGGAAGTTCAACCGAGAGGCCGATATGTAAAACCTCTGGTCAAGAGTTATTCTATTCAAGAATCAAACTCATGCTCTTATGAACAAATCTTCTTTGATGAACTCATTAATCACTTTCGCTCAATTGTTCGGTTTAAAAGTATAGTCTTTTAAAAAAGACAAGAACATGTGGAGAGAAGAGAAAAACAAACACCATCAAAACAAACACAAGAACACATTAAAACAAAATCAAGAAAAAACAACTCTATAGATATAAAAGTTATAAGAGCAATGTGTTTTACCTTAACTCTGGTTGATTTGTCAAGACTCAAATTATGTGAGTGATTTTGTGTTTAACAACAAAAGGTGTGATGTTAGAGTTAACAAAGAGATTTATTTATAGATAAGGGTTATAGTCTGAGATATAAATTGTTAACAAATAAATTATAGATTTCGGAAAAAAATAAATATTCAAACAAGTTTTCGTTTCCCTAATTTTTGTATGAATCTTGTCTATCCTTTTGAAAGATTTATTTCTATTTTATTCTTTTGATAAAAAAAATTATTTAGTTTTATTTTACTATTAGGAAAATTATATCTATATAAAAAACAAATCGAGATATTGATATTTGGATTTAAAATTTGTAAAAATAATAAATCAGCTTATCATAGAATAAATCAGCATTTTGAAAATTGAAATTGTAAAAGTCAGATTTATTTATTTTTGGTGAAAAACGCCCAAAACAAGTCAAATAATTGTCTTCTAAAATTATAAATAACAATTTACTCTCTTAACCTTCCTTCAAAAAAAAAAAAATTTTACTCTCTAAACCTAAAATCTAATATACTTAAATTTATCTATTAAAAAAATGGACACACAAGCTCGAGAGGCTGCCAGACCTGAATCATAGCAATAATTTTTTTTTTTTATATTTTTTGTTTTGTTTTAGAGGAAAACTAAACAAGAATTGTTGAGGGTGAAACAAATATTAGGGTATCCTATACAAATTTTACAGCCATAACACTGCAAGAATTGAGCAAATTGGTTGTAACAATGATAGAATCAAAGCAGCTACAAATATTAGGGATTCTAAATGTATAACTCTTAACGAATTAACGAACTAACTAAGTTGAGAAATATCAACATCATCTGGGATTCTAAATGTATCCGCTGCACCAAACTTCCGATATTCCTCTGCTATAGAGTCTTCTTCATCACTGTCATCTTCTTCATTGTCATGGTGTGGTGATGAAGGATCATAAACGCTTTTAGACTTGCATATATGAGTGGCAAGCATGTTAACCTGCCCAAGGTGAGAAATCTCTACCACGACGGTATCATCATCAGCTGGAAGAGGTTGTTTCCAAGGTTCTCCATCAATCCTCATGAATGTATGATCTGCTCCACCTTTGCAAAACTCAAACCGGATTCTATGTGCCTAATGAAACAGGGGAGAAGGATAAATGCTACACCATAGTTTTATTGTTCTTTTTCTATGGTGATATAAATCATGCTTTTATCAAATCGAGATTCATATTGTAAATTACTAGACTCACTTACCAAACTGTGAAACAAATCTTATGACTCATAAGCAAATGATATACACAAATATAAATTGGTATATCCACAAACTTTAAAACAATTCAAATTCATGTCATAAATCAAAAGAAGGAAAAAAGTAACAGACTACACAAAGTTGACAAAAAAATAATGGCTGCTACACAGCTCAGGAGAAACATGCAATTCCTCATATAAATCGAGATTCATGCGGCAATTCATGTCCAAAATAGATAGTGATTTGTATAGATTGGATCAATTTTGTTTGAGTCGAGATAAGACTAACATGTATCGCATAACAACGATAACTATGGCACATATTGTTATGACTTTGTCTTTTTTAAAGGGAAATAGGCTACAGTCTCATAATAAAAATTGCATGAGCAACTGTGAACCCTATGTTTCATTGCATCATATCATGCATACCTGAGCAAGACGAGTTCCATGTCCTTTTGGAGCAAGCGAAACAAGACCATGCCATGCATTTCTAAAACCAACGACTTCAAGAAGGCCATCATCCACATATGGCCGTGTCAAACCTCTCTGTAGAATTAAAAATAAAAATAACCTCAACTAAAAATTCTCCCTTCAAAAAAAAAAAAACTCAACTAAAAATAACAGGAAAATTAAAAATAACTAGCATAACAGTACAAGACATTTACTAGTGATTTAGTACTTAACTAATCTCATTCTTAAACTAACAGGAAAAATGTTTTACAAAATAAGTATATACTTAGAATTAGCATATGAATTTTCTGACAATCCTGATCTGTATGGTAATTGTTGGGATACATTTCCATTACAGACCAGGTTCAAATGCCAGTGCCAGAAAGGAGAGAAAACAAAAGAATTAGGATTTGACTATTACATCACGTTGCTTCTTCCTGTTGGGTGTACCCCATGGATTAAATCCACCAGAAAAGCTTGGCAAGTTAAGACATACAATTGACCTGATGCTGTACATAAAATACAATGGAAAGAGTCATCATACATGTTATTTAACAAGTAAACTGAGGAAAAGGCAATAGGCAGCAGACAAAAGAGCAGGAGAACTAACAAAGTAAGTTGAGTTTAATTTGGTCAAAAATATTTGATATTTGTCTATGAAGCATGGACTCTGACACAGACACCTGACACGACACTGACACAGACACGTCGACATCGCTAGTGTAAAAAATATAGGACACCGACACCGCTACATATATGTTAATTTATTTAAAGACGGTCAAAAATGAAAATTTAAATACATGTATAAACATCTAACTTGAGCAATTTATTTCATCAAAAAAAGTTCTATTACAAGATATCATAGTATTTGACCTTTATTTATTCATATACCATCAAAAAAGCTAAAAAGGATATAATCAACTCTAATGTCTATAACCCCTAATTGATCAACATTTCTCAAAATATATGTAACTCTTGTATCTATGGTGTGTGGAAGCAAGAGAGAAAAAAATTGTTTTAGATATGAGTAGTGATATATGTACATCCATTTGAAGACAACTTTGATGACAACCTTGTTTTTCTCACTTCTTATTGGTCAAAAACAATGGAGAGAGAAAAAGGGAGAGAGAGAGGAAAAGAACATCATGTGAGTATGAGAGAGAAAGTTGTCCAAAAGTTGTCACAAAATGGATGTAGAAATATCATTTCTCTTTAGATATTTGTCTGAGTTGTCCGACACGGCTCGTATGAGTGTTATATAGGTGTCAACACTAATCGTAGGAGTGTCAAACTAAAGAAAAAAACAATTATTTAGGACACCGGTTCGATACGTGTCGTACGAGTGTCATAGGAGTGTTGGACCGATGCATGTCAGACACCGCGACACACCTAGTCCTAGAGGTGTCCATGCTTCGTAGATCTTTGTCAAGTTAGCAATGCTGTTTTTTTTTCTTTCCACTAACCTGTATATTTTTTAATGTTTTAATAAAGATATAAATAGTATATGAGATGGTTTACCTGGGAGGTATGTTTAGGTCTTGCCATTGACCAGGTTTCTGCATGATCTTTACTTTTGTAAGTTGTGCGATGTTCCTGCATTAAAGAATCAAATTATATTTACCTATGTTCCTGCAATAGAGAATCAAATTATATTTACCTATGTATACAAATGACAATGCAACCAAATATACAAGAAAATCATTAAGTTTCATTTTCTGTTGTTATCATCTCACTAGCTACAACTGTATTACCAAATAAACTTGGTCTTTTAGGTGAATGCAGAGAATGCTCTAGATGTATTGACAACAATTTTTTTAATGCTTCCTTGTTCCAATCATTAACCACTGAGTCTCTGACCAGCATTTACGAGAACCCTTACCAAGTATCAAATTGAAAAATAAGCCCAATTTAAGAACATGAAACTTTTGGTTTCGACATAATCCAATGTTGATATTCTATTCCCTAAGGATTCATCACCAACTATAGATTTTTGATGGCGAAGCCGCATTAGGTAGTGCCCATAATAATGCAAGCAATTTTAGAGGAGCTAACAAGTTCCCAGATAATATAACTTCTTAAAATCAAATTAATAACGTGTCTACAAGGGGTGGGGATAAGTCTAGGAAAGGAAACAGTTACAGGGGTAAATATTTATGCATTTACATTTCATAAAATTTAAGGCGGAAAAAAAAAAAGTAGTATTTGAGGGAAAAATATGCAAGTCTTTGTGCTTTCAATGACAGATCATAGTGAACTGACCTGGAAGAAGGATGCATTAAACCGGCAAAAAACCATCCTTGCGTGCATCCAAGCTTAGCATACGTTTTCTAAAATGTCAATTGAAATTAGGAACACAATATCAGGTTGATGAATGAAAATACATTTTCTTTTCAAACAATTATCTAGATTTTCCATTCAAGAGTCAGATTCAAACAAGGCTATCAACCATATGCACACATAATTACTGAAGAAACAACTGCATACCTGATTCACCAACTGGTTTTTGAATTTTTCAGGATTCATCTTTCGTTCAGAATGAAATGCATAAGATACTTGAGCATCCATTCCTACCATAAGCAATAACAGATATTTTATTTTTAACAAGTACTAAAGTTAGGTGGACTGAAACGAAATTCCCCCAATATATTCTAAGATCTAAACTATTCTAAGAAAAGATAAAAATAATCAAGCGAAATAAGGGAAACAATAATGAAGTCGGTAATCAATAAATTTCAAAATTTAATTTAATAGGCAGACTTATATATTATGATTGTAGATTGTTTTCCTCATTACTTACGTCAAAATTTTCAGCTTATATTAAAAAGAGAAAGTTTTAATGCTAATAGTTATTTATATTGGATCATACATAGTCAACATTTGATATTACCTAACATGTAAGAGATCAAAGGATTGGAAACAGACCAAATTTAAATGACATAACAAAGCCCCAACTAAATGAATTCATTCTTCCATAATGACAAACGCATTTATATGGTCCCACGATTCACAACATAAAGTTCAGGTTCAGAAGAAATGAGGACAACTATTCTTACCCATGCTGAAGTAATTCCAAAATCCGCCGCGAAAGGTGTGGCAACCTTCCTGAGAAACAGTTAGAAACAAAGAGAAAGTAAGTAGAATAGGAAAAAAGACAACATTCTAAAAACAAACCTAGGAAAATAAGTACTGTCCCCCCTCAGTTTAAATATCCACAAACTCAAATATAAAAATAAATAAGGAAAGTGATTAAAATCTACAAAACATTTTGTTTTACTAGTTTACAGTGCCCCCCTAGCAATTAAGCTTCTATTCTTGATAGTGAAAAACAGATATTGACAAATCTGGTTAATTTTCAATATAGTTACTGATATGATTTCTTACCCTATTAAGTTCATCCGCTTCAGATACACGATGGAAGGCATGCAAAGAATGTGGCAACTCAAGTGGCGCAATTGGATCACAGGAACCTTCTTTTGGAGCTCTCATTCTCATAAGAATATGCCAGCTGAAGCATTAAAAGAACCAAAATAAATAAATATCAAACAACAAAAAAATATCAAACAACATTTGTAGAAGAAATATATGTAGGAGCCCAATATCCGTATGTCCGTAGCTCAAGTGGCAGTTTGGATCAAGTTCAGCCAGTTATCAAAATTAAGACAAATAGGTAGAAGAACAATAAAATTATCCTAGTTATAGGATTAAAGAATAGGCTCAGAACTCATTACTTGTCTATTTTCATTTCCTTTGCCCTCATGACTTGATCTAAAAATGCCTCAACTGAGCGTTGATCAGTCCCTGGGTTCTTCTTCCCCTGTAAAGAAGCAAAAACAACGTATTTCAATATTTATCATCAAAATCAGAGTTACAGCCGAAAACTTCAGGAACAAATTTAAACGCATTATAGAATCACAAATCTTTATATATACAGGGAAAGTGGTTGGAAATTTGAAACCTAGTAAATGGTAAACATGCAAGAATTTCAGCAATAAACAAGCCATAATAATATGCTCCCTCTCTCTTAAAACAAGAAAAGGGGCACCAGACCCAATAAAAGCTCTTGATGTGAAAACTATAAATCTTAAATCTCATTATCAAGACAGTGGCAGAAAAAGCGTAATATCTTAAATCTAGTTTCCAAATAAAACTGCAGTTTCCTACCCAACCAAACGCAAAAGGTAGATTGTTCCCTGTGCCCAAGGGCACAGTAGCTATTGCCGGAGGATGAGATAATTTGAGATCACAAACAACACCAAGTAGCCAGCCTGCTGTTCCGTCACCCCCTGCAACCTAAAGCGTTTATTTCAAACTATCAGAAACTCAGATCAAAGAAAGACCTTACCAACTAAAATTTGCTTTGTTTGCTTACAAAAATGGCACAATACCCATCAAAATTTTGTATCGCAACTCACAATTAACTTCAACCTCTCCACGATCTCCATAGCATATTGATCACCCCGCTTCTTGAGGCTTTCCAAATTAGCATAGACTGTTCTCAGCGCCTTATCAGGAGCAGTTTCCCCCAAATCAAAAACCTGAAATTTACATTTCCACCACTCAGCCCACTTACGAAATTTGCATAAATGAATCGCCATTTTAATCTTTGAAATTGTAAGCATGGACAATTTGATTCTAAAAGCAACAAAATTTCAAAATAATTCATGAAATTAAAAATTATCATTAACTTCTTTATGGGCCCAGTTTAGTCCCTACAATTGTCTTGAAGTACTAGTGCAATCGAGAACTTTCACTTTCATGAACCAAATTTACCAAACTCATACAATTTCATGGATTCAATCCGCGATTATCAGCAAACTCATAAACATGAAGATTGCAGAAATGAAAACACTCAGTAGTCAGTACATTATGGTCCTGTCTAGATCGACTTACTTATTTTTATCTACTTACACCAGCAATCATTAGACCACTCGAAGAGGTTCATAAGCTGTTTTCAGCTTATTTGTGTAAGCTCTCCATGACAACTTATATTTTTTGTTAAGAATCTAAATTAACCCACATAAATTGGCACCGGGGAGAATCGAACCCGAGACCTTGAGGAGGAGCACACTTTCAGGTCCCAAGTCAATACCACCATGCCAATCCAAATGGGTTCATGAGTTAAAACAGTTTGACTATTTGCTAGAGGAACATTAGTTGTTTTCAGTTTATTTCCATAAGTTCATCAAGATAGTTTATGAAAACAGCTAATATTAAAACTTAAAACTAATTGACTTTACTTTATCTTTCGTTATAAAAATAACTTATACATAAGCAATTATATGATAAACGCTTAATAAAATTTGTTATATCGAAACCGGGACTATATACATATAAAAATACCTGTTTTTCATTAAGAAGTGTACGATATGTTTGTAAGAGCTCCCCTCCAAGCTGACCACCACTCTTGGAGTTAACAAAAACCAAGACAGGACACTTAGGTGCAAGCAGACCACATTCCTCAATTTTCTCAACCTTGGACTCCGGTACAAGAATGTAATCCGGAATCTTAAAGTTGTTCAAGAATTCAACTGCCATTGTTGCATGCAGCTGCACAAACTCAAAAACAGAGATCACCAATTTTAATTCTTCAACAAATTTGTTTTAAATATTGCAGTAGTCTTCATAACACCAACACTTCTGATTGAATGTATGTTTGTGTCTAACATGTGTTGGTGTCTGACACTGACGTGACAAATAACAATATGTGATTGCATTTAATTATGTCATTTTTTTAAATTGTTATCGGTGTGGACGTGTCCGAGTACCTGCTCATGAAAATATAAGAGAATTTGAAAAATGGAGAAATATAAATATGTTATGAAACTAAACATGATTGATTAATGTGAGATGGGAAAGGATGAGTATGTGTGTATACGTACCTGGAGATGGAATGAGATTGAAGTAGAGAAAGTTGACTTTAATTTGGATCTGTAATTGAAATTGATTTGTTGATTAATTAATCATTGGAAAGCGAAAAGTTCATGTGGAAGGAAGGAATTACGAGCCACGAGGTATCTTCTCTTAGCATTGGGATCTGGGATCTGTGTGGGGATTGGACTGGGGAGGGATGGGACCCGTTTGGATTGGTAGTATGAGATGAAATACTATGGAATGAGATGAAATAAATTAAAAAGAATGTTAGGAATGCACCTTCTAAGACACAATTTTCAACGCATTCTCTTTTGATGGGTTAAAATTGACATGTGTTCCATCAAATTATGTGGGTTCCATATAGATTTGATGGATCTCATATGTATTTTAACCAATCAAATAGAGTGTGTTGAAAAATGTGTGTTAGAAGATGTGTTGGTAGCATTTCTCATAAATTAATTCATTCCATCATGTTCTATTACTTACTTACATTTTGGTTACCCTCCAATTTGGGTGGAATAGATGGAACCACTAATTATTTTATTTGTCTAATGATTAAATTACAAATACAACCTCATCCTCATTATATTTCTTCTTCTCCCAACCCTACAATTATGTTATTCTTCGACTCTTCAATATACCTGAAGTGTGGTTATTTTTTTACTTTCACTATGAACACTAACAATTCAACAAAAAACAAAATCAAACAGTGATGTACGTTGATTAAAAAAATCATATTTATATTGCTTCCATTATAATGCTAAAAAGAAGCTTTTGATTTAGAGAAATCTATTTTTATTTTTTAGTTCTATTTATTGAAAAGGTATAGAATTTATGTCGAAATTAATTTTCATTCTTTTATTCAAAAAATAAATAAAAACATTTATTTTCTAAAGTATATTCATATTATGAAATTCATTTTAATATATAGTTCAGTAAAACATTGATATGTTTTACAAGTACAACTTAAATGATAAAAATATTTTATAAAGATAACTTAGATGATAAAATATTGCAGGGATATTTGATATACATTTTAAATATAACATTAGAAGGAAAAAAATTTAATAGAAGAATATATTCTAACCAAGGGTAGAAATGGAATAAAAAAGTTACAATTTATTCCATTTCGTCAACTTTCCAAACAATCTCTTACTTATAAATGTTAACCGTCTCGCTATACTTAACCTAATTTTAACCTAATTTTTCACTCCATACTTTTGCATTTAATGTTTATTTAAAGTAAAATAAAATTATGTTCCTAATTATATGCTATTTTTTTGAAAAGGAATAACCGTTAACCCGTCTCGCTATATTTAACCTAATCTTTTACTTATAAATGTTAACCTGTCTCGCTATACTTAACATATTATGTTACGTTACGTTACCAAGGACGATGTCATGGAAATATTATGTTATGGTACAGTACCAACGTCTATGCTTCTTAATATTATGCAATACTATATGACAATCATGACTCTTGCGCTAGCAAGGTTCGATGGTCTAGTGGAATGGAAAATCTATTCCGCTCCATCATAAAATATCCAAACAGTGGAATGGAATGGACTCTCCATTTCATTCCGTTCCACTCCATTCCGTTCTATTCTATTCCACTCTGATCTGTTATGTTCAATCAATCCAATCAGAGCCTATGAGTTAATAGACTATTACATCCCTGTAATATAGAGAATTTTCGGTTTTGTCCTTGTAATTTTTTTTAAAATTCTATCCTTGTAATTTTTTTTTGTTTTGAAATACCCCCTAGGCCATCTGACTATGCATTTTCACTAATGTGGCACGATAAGTCACCTTTTTCTGATGACGTGGTGTATAATTAATTTTGTTTTCTATTGGTATACGTGACATTTGTGCATTTTTTAAAAATAAAAAAACTTTAAAAATTCTGAAAAAAATTAATAAAAATGAAAAATATTTTGGAAAAATGAAAAAAACGAAAAATTTCCTAAAAAATAAAAAAAAATCTAGAAAAATGAAAACAAATGAATAAAAAAAAATCTGGAAAAATGAAAAAAATTCATATTTTTTTTCGAAAGTAAGAAGTTTTATTTTATAAAAAATGGAAAATTTAGGAACTTAATATTCCAAAATTTTTTAAAATAGTTAGAAAATATATTTCGAAAATTTTATTCCAAAATTTTAAAAAAATCATTATCAAAAGTAGAAAATAATCATGGAGAATAGAATTAAGGGTTTGTTATTCAACAGTATAACATGACTTATATACCGATGTCAACCAATATCAATATCCATTGTATCATGTTATTCATCTAGATTATATTTTTGAATAAAATTAAATTTTGAAAATTAATTTTCAAAATCAAAATAATTAGATAATATTATATTTTCGAATTCTTTTATAATTTTTATTTAATTCAGATTTTTTTTATAATTTTTTCAAAAACTTTGATAAATATTAATTTTTTCCAAATTTTTTTTCTTTTTTTTAATTTTTCCAAAAAAGAAATTCGTTTTTTAAGAATTTTTCATTTTTTTTATTTTAAAAAAAAATCAAAAATGCCACGTGTACTGATGAGTCGATAAATTAGTATTTCTAATATGTTATTTGAGTTTATTCTATTTAGATTTGATTTAGTTTTATTTAAATATTATTTCCTTTTTGAGTTATTTTA
>Ga0228711_1002685_pt1 | contig 27450 bp, 12 predicted proteins | sample MedpolnodulmetaG_2_FD_177996 | JGI IMG/M metagenome (GOLD analysis project Ga0228711, IMG submission 177996) | Root nodule microbial communities from Medicago polymorpha collected in Santa Monica, California, United States - brown nodules | ecosystem: Host-associated > Plants > Roots > Nodule... | reverse complement strand
TTATACCAACTCCCGGATTTCCAAAGAAGTGATGCTTCCTGGAGTTTAATAGATGTTTTGGATTTGTAATATTTAGGCTTATTTGAATTATGCCTCATAGTTAGGTTTCTTTTTGCTTAACTTGCCGTTTAAGACTTATGACTTGTTAATTCTCCATAGTTGGGTTGCTTTTGCCTATGTAATTTCTCAGACTTATGACTTATGACCTATGACTTATGCCTATGTAATATTTCAGTTTCAATTTGTGTGTTCTGCCTTTTTACTTTATTTTGTACACATATGTTTCAAGGATCAATTTGATATCTGATTAAACAATTCAGGGACTTATTTGATGGTTTTTTAATATAACGTAGGGATCTATTTGATAGATAGAGAAATAATTCAGGGACTAATATGATGGTAATATTATTATATAAAGATTACATTTCTCAATCATCTTCAACCTCTTTTCATTATTTAAACAAACCTTTGGTAGAGGGCAAACATAGAATGACCTTCCTGGGTTTTTTGTAGTACTGGATTTTCTAACAACACAAATTCTAGGACACAAACATTCAAGACTCTCACAGCACCATTAAACTTGAAGCTTGAAGATGAAGCTTGACTTTCATAACTGTTTTTCCCCATATTCCTACCCCCCATCATTTCAGATTCAATTTCAATAGTTTTGCTTGAAAATTTTTTGAGGATTTTCGCTTTCAGATTCAATACAAAAAATTAGGGTTTGAAGTTTATTGAATTGGGGAAGAACTGGACCACTTATTATTGGAGGAAACTTTGGTGATTATTGAGTGTAGATTGTAGATTGTGTAATTAGGGTTTCAATTTTATACAATTGGGGAAGAAAGCCAAAACATTTTCTGCAAATCAATCAATTTAGTCCTTTGAAATGTTTGTTATTATCGGCCAAATTAGTCCCTGCCTACGTGGTGTCTGACATGTGAGAGGTTAACGGTCACGTCAGCTCCGTTAACGCTCCGTTTGAACAAAAGGACTGACTTGATTGACATTTAACAAATTCAGGGATTAAATTGATATTTCGCCTAATTAAGGGACGAAGTTGGCCGACCCGTGAAAATTCAGGGACGAAGTTGATGGTTCACTCTTAAATTATTACTCGTCAATTTAGTTTATAAATTATTAAAATCAACTAAAAATCTTTAAACTATGAGAAAAAAAATATGTATTTAGTTCTTGATAAAGAGTTTTGTCATTCATTACGATCTTATTCAACTAGAGAAATTAGTTTCTCCAATTATATAGAAAAATACTCATTTCACTCCTTAAAAGAACTACATAAAACTTTTCTTTTTAATCTAAAAAATGACCATGTAAAATTGATCATGCCGTGATGGTCTTGCACCATACAAAATGTCTTTTAACCATTAGATCAATAAATCATATCATATTTCGTTTAATTTATGGATCAAATAGCAAAAACTAACGCGTGCAAGATGCAAGACTTATCTCATTTCTACATCATGACTTTTCTTTTTTTTTCTCTAACTATGTTCACAAACGTCTAAATTAAAGATACACTTTTGCCTTTGGGGAAAAATTTTGGGACAAATATTTGGACCTATTTTACAAACTACTATACTAATAGACATATTATGAAGATCTGCTTCATGATAAAAGTGTGAAGTCTTCCACTTTTAATATTGTTAGCGGTCACTAATCTTTATTAATGAAGTTGTCATAATGTTCTCTGCTTTTATTTAAATTAGCGAAAAGACGGGCATTTACGTATCCGTCTTTTCACATTTTTTTATTGCGCTAATGTTTGAAAATCATTGACGGTGTTTTTTTTTATGAAATTTTGATTTGAATTTAAACAAAAAATATAAATGTTTGTTGCTTTCAAGTTATAACAAACCAAAAATTATTTATTACAATGACACCAACAATATAACAAAATAATATAATCTAAATTCTTTTTTTAATGACGACAACAACGATCTTTATTATATAAAAATTTGTTTAAGGGTATAATTGGGATAACAAAAAAGTAAGTATAAATATATGCATTTAGTTCGTTACACTTTTTAAATGATAAGGAAAAAAACAAACATATATATTCACATCTTGTTATATTTGTTTTAATATTTAAATTTATTCTTATCTATTTGTTACATGTGCTATTTGTATTTAAAATTGAGGGTATTTTTGAAAAGAAAAGTTCAACTCAAAGATGTTGAAAGGGGTAGGTTTTTTTGTTTATATATAGTATAGATATAGATTTTCTTTATACTAGCAAAAAGACAGGCACATGCTGGTCTTTCTGCTCTTTTTATTATGCTAATGTTTAAAAATTATGAACGGTGTTGTTGTTTTTTTTATCAATTCTAATTTTGATTAAAAGTAAAAATATAAATGTTTTTCGCTTTCAAATTATAACTAATCAACTAACCATGACTATCTATTTCAATGAAACCAACAATATAACAAAAAAAAACTTTAAAAAAACAACATAACAAAAAAAATATAATTTAAATTCTTATTTTTTAATGACACCAATAATAATCTTTATTATAGAAAAGGTTGTTGTTTAAGAGTATAATTGAGGTAATGAAAAAGTAAGTGTAGAAACACTCATTTAGTTTGTTAAACTTATTAAATGATAAAAGAAAAAATTGGACATTTGTGTTTGTTACACTTTTATTTTAATATTTAAATTTATTTTTATCTATTTGTTACATGTGTTATTTGAATTGAAAATTGAGGACATTTTTGAAAAGAAAAATACAGCCCAAAAGAGCTGAAAGGACCAATTTTCTTTAAATATAGTATAGATATACGACCATTCACAATGGAGCTTCCTATTTAGATACTTAAGTGGTTTTCACATTTTATAATTTTTTTAATATCAATATATAATTAGCATTCAATTCCTCCAATCCAGCACCAAAACAAAATTTATTAATATATCCCACTAATAACTCTATATTATTACATTTTTAAAACACTCATTTATTTCATTAGAAAATATTAAATTCACAAAAAAAAAATGAACAGAGAGAAGGTCCTTCTATAATTACCCTTCTCTATAAGCACCAATAAATGTCACTCTAGAATGGAGGTGCCTATTTAGCTCGGTACTAAATAGGTAAAGAGTCTTGTTAACGAGTGTCCCCATGGTACTCTTTAAGCATTTTAAAAGGATAAATTATTAGATAAAAAAAGTCAAATATTTCAATTTCCAATGCATTCATTACATAAAATTTTCAAAAGAAGTTACATTTTAAAGGTCTTAACTCTTTAACATTTCTCATAGGTAAGGAACCCACCGTTGTGGATGGTCTAAGAGACAACGATCAAATTCATGATCACTTATTTAAATGGTCATCTATTTTTTTTTTTCGGAAAAATGTTCCAGATCTATTATTGATACCATTTGAACGATTCTATTTCAATGCAAATTATTATTTTTTTTTTATTTCAAAATTTGTGTGCCCCGATTCAAAGAAATCTCCATGTAGTTTTTTTTTTTTTTACAAACAAATATCCATGTATTTTTATTTTATTTTTACAAGAAATATCCATATGTTATTGTGTTTAATTAATACATTATATTTATGGGTCATTTTGTTGCTTTTTTAACAAGGATTTGTTTAACGCGCATGACTAACTTTTTCCTTCTTTCAAAAAAAAAAGAACTAACTTTTTCTTTTGACAGCGAAAATTTTCTTATGAAAAATATTCATTTTCTATATTTCTTTATATATTTGTCTCCATGCACGTAACCTCTCTATTTCAACAGAATAAAAAAAAGAATAATTACACCCTAATTAATATGAGTTAAATTGAGTGAAAGCACTTGAGTTAATGAATTAGGTTCTAAAAGTTGCTTAAAAAAGAAACAGGCTAAGTACTTAACTGTTTCACCAACCTAACGTGTGAATGAACTTTTTAGATGAGTTAACTAACTAACTAACGTTACCATTTACCAACCAGTGCTAACCAACAGTATCAACTATAGATAACGATATTAAAAAAGTGTCTGTAAAACAAAAAAGAGTGCGTAGGGTGGCATGTTGAAAAACGCGTTGAGTTGAGTTGAGGGTATCAATCCGGAAATTGTTCCCGTTAACCGTAGCCGACTGCCACCGACAAAGGGAGGGAGTAGCACTTAGCACCGTCGCATGACTATGATTGGCAGATGAGTGATGACACTCACTCATTTCCCTAAACATGACCAACATGGTTCGTAGTAGTATGTATGATATAGCATTTGGGTGACATAGAGTTGGGTGACATTGGTCAATCACAATGTCACAATGCTTGTAAAAGAAAGAAAAACACAAGCATTATCACATTGTAATTGACTAATGTCACCCAACTCTATCTCATCTAAATGCTATTCGTATGCATGAGTTACTCTACAACATTAATTAATTACTACTACATTGTTTTTATCAATCTACGCGCAATGTTGTCAGACCCTCCACTCCACATGATGATGCAAATCACTTGCTTGCTACTTGCCATTCATGTGCCATTTAATTTTCATCCTACTCATTGCCCAATCATTTGTCTGCATTTATTATCTACTTCTACCCCATACTACATTATTACACTTTTTTTTTTTTTTTTTATTTCTTCTTACCTCTTCCCTTTCCTTCATTTGATTTTCAGGAATCAGGACTAAACTCATGTGCACAGGAATGAATTTTCTTAATTCAAAATCTTTCAATTGTTACATTTTAACTATTAAATATGAAAGAGAGAAAAGGAGATTGAGTTTAACATTTGAGATGTAACAATAACAAAAATTGAAAAGATTTTAAATGAAAGAAATTATTCCGAGTCAAGTGCGGGACACATTTCCCGTTTAAATAATCTCAATATACCTTGTTTCATGCATAGCTATAAATACATCAAGTCCTTTTTTTTAAGCAACATCAAGTCCTTTAATTCCCATAAAAATACACTACTATTTTTTATAAGCAAATATACTCATATACGAGTATGGTCCGGTGCAAGTTGTACTGTAATTGTAATCCCTCTTTCTCTTATATTTAAGAGCTGTTTTTTTTTTCCTCTTTAAGAAATAAGGTAGTATATGTTAGCGAGCGAGCTAACGATACTAATAAGTGGATGTGTTAACAACAATTAGTTTAGAACTTTGTACAATGTTGGTTTATATTGAATTTGGTGAATTATTTTGAATTTGATGACTATCTATGCTGTGCTGCATTTTTTGAAATAACAAATATTAATATGTAATTGTTATGTTGATTTCCAATATAAACATTTAACTTAAAAACTCCTTTATTACCTTTGTCAAACCAATCGAATATCAAATCCCTTTTCTATGATAGTTTAATGTTAATGACAGTTACATATAATCTTCTTCTTTTTTTGGTACAAAAGAGGGCAAAGCCTAAAGAGAAAGAAAACTAAGAAATTAAACAGACGTTCTTAGGCATGCAAGTCCCGGAAATACCATTAAACAAAAGATTCTGAAGCTCGCCAGGGAAATTCTCTAGAATATGAAAATCTAGAAAATCCGTCAAAATGCTGAAATTAGCAAGCCAATCCGCATTTTTGTTGCCTTCACACCAAGTATGGGTAATTTTGACAGTCCAACTCAAACTCAAAAGTTGTTGAATACGCTTGACCAAGGTAGGAGTTGTTCCACCAAAATTGCAATTTTCAATAATCATGTTGACCAAGATTTTTGAGTAACTCCCCACTATAAGATGAGTGGTATTCTCTCTCCACGCTAAGTCCAAACCTAGGTACATGTCCGACATTTCAGCATGAAAAGCATCAGACACTTCAATCTTCTTGAAGTAGCCTTTGATCCATCTGCCATCAGAGTCTCGAAGAAACCCTCCACACCCTGCAGGAGTACTGGATCCCTTCCAAGCACCCTCACAATTAAGCTTAACCCAACCAATCTGAGGTTGCATCCAATCGATGTATATAGTTTCCTTTTGATGCAGACTTTTATGCACCAGCTTCGTATTGTCTTCTATCTCTCTCTAGTAAAATTTTTAATTGCCAGTGTTAGATTGCTTCTAATAATTTCTTCTTATTTCAAAAATAGATTTGTTTCGCCAATTCCACAAATACCAACATGTTGTCATGAAAGTAGTTTGCCAAGTAGCAGGATTATCTCCAATCCCTTTTTTATTAAGGTTGTTAAAAATCCACTCCCTGCAATCAAAAGAGAATAAATTAGTTATGTAATTAGACGGGACAAGTTTGAGCCATACCCGAGTGGTGTACACACAATCACGAAGGACATGAATGATTGTTTCATCCTCTCTCGCACAATAAGGACAAGTAGGGGAGATATGAACCCCCCACTTGCTACGGCGATAATTGGTAAGGATCCTTCCATGAGCGGCCAACAAAATAAATGTTTGGATACGATGGGGACCCTTCCAGTTCCATAAGGTCTTCCAATCACCTCCCACATCCAAAGAGGTCGCATATAATCTATCACTTGAAGTTTTGAATCTAAAACGACACATTTTCATGGCAATCAAATATCTAGAAAAGAAAACATGTAACTTTTTTGTCTTTGTATTTTAGACGAGTTGTTGGCAGGGATCGAGACGAAACGGGCAACTTTTGCACCCTATACATTTCTAAAAAAATAAGTTAGTTTTACAAGTACACATTTGGATGACATAATTTGTTAAAAATACACTCCCTCAATCTCACTTTAAATGTCACTTTAACGCCTTTTTTATATATTTAATTTAAAGAATTGTCGGTTTCGAATACTAATGCAACATTTTTTTTCACTAATATACTTTTATTTATTGAATTCAACTCTACTTAACTATTTCACTAACAATAATAAATAAGAGTGTTTTAGTAAATACTACTAATTTTATCATTGAAATCAACTCAACTAACCATTTGTTTAAGAACCACACACAACTCTAAAAAGATAGTTAAAATGAGACGGATGGTATTTTCAGACGGTATGAAAACTATAAGCCATCGAGGTAACCTTTTTGGCAATGGATTCTTGCTAGGAAAAAATGGAGTCCTTGTTTGTACTATAAATGGTTTCTTACCATGTTATTTGTTTAACTTCTTGATGTAGATGTTCTTGTTTTTTGTGGGTCCATTACCCCTATCATTTCTCCCGAACTCAGGGTTAAGTACTCTTTGTACTTCCCTCCTTATCCAATAAAAATAAGGATTAAATATATTTTTGATCCCTAAAAATATGTCAAATTTTTCGTTTTAATCCCTTTAAAAAATTTATTCAACTTGTAGTCCCTCGAAATTTTTCCATCTTCACTTTTGGTTTCTCCTTTAAAGTAAACTCATATGTAAAAATCATATTTTTTGAATAAAATTTTGCACAAAAATTCATAATATTATAAGAATCTTTAAAAAAAATTAATTTTTTTTAACAAAACATGAATTTTGTTTTATTAAAAACTTATATTTTCTTTGGAATTTTTTTTACAATATTCTACACAATTTCATTAAAAAATACAAAAATTAACTTAAAAATACTGACCAAAAGTAGTAATTGAAAATTTTATAGGGATTAAAAATTGAAGAAAAATTTGAGAGGGACTAAAATGAAAAGTTGATATATTTATAAAGACCAAAAATATATTTAACCCTTCACCTAAAAAAAAATCTTATATATTTGGAAGACAAGCTTGTTGTCATAAAAGGTCAGAGCTCCCGAGTTGGGCTTGCGATGAAACAAATACAAGGCTACATTTGGGCTGATTCAAATTTGACTTCGAGAAATTATATCACCCTCCCATACCTCTCGCGCACCCCAAAAAAACCTGAATATGCCCCTGATTTTTGGATTCTAGCATTTGAAACGTGTTTTCATGCCATTTTGAAAGGAAACAAAAATTAGAATTGAACAAAAATCTTTCAAACACACTTTAGATTTTAGAGTTTGAACCCTCTTTTTACATGCTTCGAACACCTCATGTGTCATTAAACAACGGGGTCTAATTTTAAAATTGCGTTTTGCCATAAAGAGGGTTTCGAAACATGTAAATACAATGTTTAGTTTCTAAAATATGGATGTGTAAACATGACTTATGTTTTGTTCGGATTCTAAAATCCAAACATGTAAAAATCCTGAAAAAACAAATAGTCACGGTTCAACCATGGCTATTTTTTCCCCAACACATTTCGATTTTTAAAATCCAAAAAACGGAAGAGTCTTTATGGGTTTTCCAAGAACGCACGGCATGCATGAGGTAGAAAAAGAATTTTTCTTTGACTTGGGGCCGTATTGGTTTTTTGTTAAGCCCACTATTGAAGTTTAGGCAATGAACAACAAATCTACAATTGTTAATTTAGCCACCGATATTACGGAATTTCAGATAGTTAATTAACGAACAAATTTGTATCAAACATTGGAATGTTATATTTTCTTTTAGGAAAGAATGTTATATTTCTAACCTTGCTACAAATTATATTTCATTTTTTTTGTCAAGTATTCTAGTGATTAGATATTCACATAAGATATGAATACGTGGAGAATTCAGTTTTAAAATCCAATGCATATATACAATGTCTTTTATCAATTGAACATGGACAATTATGTTTCATATATATAGTTAACACTAAAAATTCAAGTTGCTTCATGATACAAAAGGAAGAATTTCGAAACAGAACATTTTATTTATTTTAGGAAAAAAACGGAACATATAACTAGAATATAGAAATTTATTTGTATTTCTTGAGAACAGAAATATATTTTTAAATGGAGAAATGATATTTTGACAACCATTTTGTGACAACCATGTGACAATTTTATCTTTCATACTCATATTATTTTTTTACTTTCTCTCTCTATTACTTTGGTTTCCGTGTCACTGTCTACTTTCCTTTGTAAATTAGTGGTTGTCACAAAAGTTGTCACTCAAATAATTGTTGAAATAACACACCTCTTTTAAACGTGGGCATAAGAATAGTATTATAACGGTCGGATGAAGTAGAACAGCTAGGAAGCCAGACATTCAGAAATGACAACCAAGCACAAGCAAATCCTTACTTTTCATTTTCAGTTTCATATCAACTTTTTATGCTATTCTTTTCCCTCTTTTTTATTAGGAAAATGACACCCAAACTTTAATCTAAGGAAAACGAATGAAGTGATAAATTTAATAAGTTAGTGATGCAGTCCGAGATAAAGTGATAAATGTAAAAAAATTGAAAGTATGCTTAAAGCCAACACTCTTATTTAGACACTTCACATTTTTATACTGTCATTTATTATCACTTTACTTTCTAGCTATGTATCGGTGGATTATAAGATGAAGGCTTAATTAAGTCTCTAACCGGTGGACCACCATAAATAACAATAAGAGCAATTAGATTAATTGAGTTCATATTACTTATTATACACCATATACACTGAATTATACTTATCGTTTTCCTCTCTCCCCTCTTCTTCCCCTTCATCCCCTCTATTCCTTCAATCTTTAAATTCATGCTGGTAATGGTAGCGATTACTATCAGAAATAATAGGATCATAGAGATTGAGATTAGCTTCATAGGAGAAGTATGATTGATAGGAAGAAACATAGGGAAAACCCTTAGAATTCATTATGAATTGTATTGAAAAAGATTACATGAATGAGTACATGGTTGGTCCTTTTATAGACCTCAATTACCCTAACTACTTGTAACTAACTATAGTTCTCTCTAACTAACATGTAACCAACTCTAACTACCTTAACTAACTCTAGTTATCTCAACATCCCCCCTCAAACTCAAGGTAAGAGAATTCTTACTTGAGTTTGAAATACAAAATCCTAAGTGAATAATGTTGCACCTAACACAAAAGAGGTACACTTTGTAAACGAAACAGAAAACTAATAGGGAATGAGAGTGAAACCCAAGATGCAATCCATAGGCTTAAGTCCAAAAGAAGATCCAAGTTCTGACGTGAATCTGAATTGAGACACGAACTGCACAACACCATCAACTTCTCCTTTGAAATTTCTGAAACGTGCTTCTTCAACCAAACAACTATACAATCAAAACAGCTTTCGGTAAACGCGCTTCTTCAACCAAACAACTTATGACAAACATGCTTTTTCAAATCTAGCTTATGCAAAACCCATTTTTCCTAATTCCAACTTTTTCAAAATATGAATCAAGAGTATACAAAGACATGACATAGAATTGCATATGTACCAAAAACTGCTTATTCAAAAAATGTGCATTTGGAATCCGCTTTGAGTCTGCAAATGTGATTATTGGAAGATTCTTCTCCAAACACGCTTCTGCAAAGCAATTCTGCCACCTTACTATGCAAAGAAAATCTGCAAATATGCTTCTCCAACCCAAATGAACTTTCTGCAAACGCGCTTTTCCATCCCAAAAGTGCTTCTGCAATGCGCTATCTGCAGTCGTGACTATGCAAAGAAAAGCTTTGAAACGCGATTCTGAAACACGATAATACTCAGAAACATAAATATGAATTCCACCCTTAAAATGCTCAACCAAAATAGCTTTCCTAAACGCGATTTCAAAATGTGATTATTCTTGATTTTGGTGTTTGATTCTGATGTTATAATCGATGAAAACATAACATATATTCCACCAGGATCAAAAACGAAGAAAGAACAATGACAAAGTGTTAGTATCATTGCAAGGAAAAAGAGATGAAACGTTGTCACAAACACAGTTGACAGAAATAGAGAAGATCAAAATGAATTTGTTCCGCCGGGATCAAATACGAATGCAAAGCCTCCATCTCGAAATAAACGCAACAACGAACACAATCGATTGCCGTTGGAATCGAACAAGAAAATACCAACAGAAACAGATGAAATGCAAACTGAACTTGACAGAAGTGAGGGCGATGAATCACAAAAATTACCATCGGGATCGAATACTTTGATGTTGACGCTGCTGAGATTGTAGAACAAATTGACGCATTCCGGCAACGTTGTGGTTGTTGCCGAAACCAACTTCTCAAACTTGAAGAGTGAAAACTAAATCAAACTTGGAATGGGAAACAAGAACTCAGTGGTTCTTGAATCAATGATTTCTCCAATCTTGACCGAACTGTTCACAGTGGCACCGAAAAACAGTTGAGGAAGATTGAACCAATTCTTGCACTCCATGATTCCTGATTCAAGAATTGAATCTTGCTGCTTTGAGAAGTTAGGGAAGAGATAAGTCTTCTTCTTCATCATCTGCGAAACACGACCATTCTCCAAAACTTCTTGGAATGGTGATGCTTGGTGTAGAGATTCAGAGGAGCAATCTTCATCTTCGCTTAGAACTTCATCATCACAGTCAGAAACAAGTTCCCTGTCTTCATCTTCGTAAGCCAAATCTTCATCTTCATGATCACTATAGTTTGATGCGCAACGGTATCGCTCTGATACCATATCAGAAATAATAGGATCATAGATATTGAGAGATCATAGATATTGAGATTAGCTTCATAGGAGAAGTATGATTGATAGGAAGAAACATAGGGAAAACCCTTAGAATTCATTATGAATTGTATTGAAAAAGATTACATGAATGAGTACATGGTTAGTCCTTTTATAGACCTCAATTACCCTAACTACTTGCAACTAACTATAGTTCTCTCTAACTAACATGTAACCAACTCTAACTACCTTAACTAACTCTAATTATCTCAACAATTACAAATCATTCAGTTTTATTTAAAAAACCTCACGACATATTACATAGCTATATCACACACTCTTATCCAACAAAAGTGATTTTGTGAAAATTAGGAATAGAATAAAAGGAAAGTAAAGTGAGTAGAAATTCAATTGTCAGACATATCACATTACATATGATTATTTATACAAGAATACACCAACTTTCATTAGAATTTGTTAGGCTTTTCTTTTGGTTTATTTTTTGCGTATTTGTCCAATATATGTGTTATTGTTTGATATAATTTACCAATAAGAAGGAGAGTATAATAAGACACCATTTTGTGGTCATGAAATTAAAATGGGATTTGGAATCTCGAACAGAAGATGCCACTGTCTTCCGAATTTCCTAGGCTTTTCAGGTGGGAAAGCACCACCGTCCGATATGTAATGGTGGAACAAATGGAGACGAAAGCTCTCTCATGGTCCTTGTGCAAGACAAAGTGAGATTTGCTAGAGAAAGAGCGTGGTTGGAGTGGAGAGAGGGGAGATATGATTGAGTGTGGTTATGACTAATGAGATTGTATATACCTATTTAATCCAATGGTCAATTATAATGGTAAGTGAGGGACACCCTAAAATCCACCCTATCTATCTATCTCGTAATTAAGGAGGTATAATAAGAGGATTAGCAGAAAGTTGAAAAGAGAGCCAGTTGGAAATAGAAGTAAAAGCATTGTGTAAAAAAAACCTTTAACTAAAGCAGGCAGGCAGGCCCATGGAAATGGAAATAGAAGCTTTGGAATGATTGAAAGGAGTGGCCGGCAATACCGCCTATAATTTGCCCAGTTAAATTCATTCATCATCATTCTAATTCTAATCACTCTTTCCCACGTTTGTTTTGCAACTTGTAACACCGCACACCTGGCTCCACCTTCCTACTACTTCCAACCTGGTTGGCACAACATACTCACTCTTCTTTCTTTCTAATTATATATAGGCCAAATACAACTTTTGGTGTTTTTAGTTTGATAGAATTGTCAATTATTCTTTTAAGTTTGGAAAGTTTCAATTATGTGTTTTTAGTTTGACAGAATTCTCGAGTTATTCATTTAAGTTTCAAAAGTTTTAAATAGGTCTTTTTAGTTGATAAACTATTTCACCGTCACCGTTTCAAAAGTTTTAAATAGGTCATTTTAGTTTGAAACTTAAAGAACTAACTTGATAATTTTGTCAAACTAAAATGACATATTTGAAACTTTCGAAACTTAAAGGATTAACTTGGGAATTCTGTCAAACTAAAATGACTTAATTGATACTTTCAAAATTTAAAGGAATAAATTGTGAATTCTCCCAAACAAAAATGACCAAAAATGTTACTTGACCTTATATATAAACCGCATAACTCCTTTCCCCTAAACCCATCACCTCTATTTGTACAATTCCTTTTCTCTTCACATTATTCTTATTCTTCATCATCCAACATGTCTCACGATGACTCTGCAAACCAAACATCACCACATGTTGTTGAGGAAGTTGTTGTTACTCATGTAAATGTTCCACAACCTGAAAAAACAGCTACTATTCCCTTAGAGTCAGAGCAAGAAGATTCATACCCTGATGAACCCAAGAAGAAAAACAACCCCTTTGTTGAAACCGTCACTCTTGAAACTCATCTCTCCAAACCTAATACCGAAGAAGAAACTTTAATTAAAGAAGAAACCACCAAACCTTCTCATCTTGCAGACAATGAAAACAAGTCACTGCAAGAGCTTAAAAATCTCATTCAAGAAGCACTCAATAACCATGCCTTCTCTGCTCCACCACTCATAAAAGAAGAAAAACAATCCACCACCACCAACAACACCACCGTAGCTGCTGCGCCTGAAAAAGAACAGGTTTCTGATGCCACCCCACCAGAAGAACCTGCACAAGAAAACAAAGACCACAAAGTTGCAACGAAGAAAGACGAAGAAGAAGATAAGAAGGAAGAAGAAGTGAAGGAAAATGTAGTATCTTCTGTGGAGGATGATGGAGCAAAAACTGTGGAGGCTATTGAAGAAAGCGTTGTTGCTGTTTCTGCCTCTGTTCCTGCAGAGCAAGAACCTGTTGTAGAGAAAGTTGAAGCATCATTGCCATTACCACCTGAAGAAGTATCCATTTATGGGATACCTCTTCTTGCAGACAAAAGAAGTGACGTAATTCTGTTGAAATTTCTGCGTGCAAGAGATTTCAAGGTGAAAGAGGCTTTCAAAATGATCAAGAACACAATTCTCTGGAGAAAAGAATTTGGAATAGAGGAGTTAATGGATGAGAAATTAGGTGATGAATTGGAGAAAGTGGTTTACATGCATGGATTTGATAAGGAAGGTCACCCTGTATGTTATAACATATACGGTGAATTTCAGAATAAGGAATTGTATAAGAAAACTTTTTCTGATGAGGAAAAGAGACATAATTTCCTTAAATGGAGAATTCAGTTCCTTGAGAAGAGCATTAGGAATTTGGATTTTAACCATGGTGGTGTATGCACTATTGTTCATGTCAATGATCTTAAGGATTCTCCTGGACCTGGTAAATGGGAACTTAGACAAGCTACCAGACAAGCCCTTCAATTGTTTCAGGACAATTACCCTGAATTTGTGGCCAAACAGGTAATTTGATTGTCTTCTTAAAACATCATTGGTGTGTAATGCGATGTTACCTTTGAATAACCAACGTATATTGTTCTAGCAAATCCTTAATATTTCAAAAAATTGCACTTGATGTCACATTATAGTCTGCAATTACATACATATATTTTTATATGGATGATAGCAATTTGTGTTGATAAATAATTATATGTGTAATGGTTGTTCAAATTTATCTTATTCTAAATATTTTTTTCAACACTTTTTGTTTTTTTAGGTGTTCATCAATGTGCCATGGTGGTACTTGGCAGTGAATAGGATGATAAGCCCTTTTCTTACCCAGAGAACCAAAAGCAAGTTTGTCTTTGCTGGGCCTTCCAAGTCAACTGAGACCCTTTTGAGGTGAAAACGTATAAGGATTAAAAATTTGCTTTTTGGGTTTATTTTGTGTTTGAATTGTGAATAATTTTATTTTTGGTCTCTTGTAATTTCAGCTACATAGCTCCAGAGCAACTCCCTGTGAAGTATGGTGGATTGAGTAAAGATGGTGAATTTGAAAATTCAGATTCTGTTACTGAGATCACAATAAGGCCAGCATCAAAACATACTGTAGAATTTCCTGTTACTGAGGTTGGTTTTTCTTTGTTTTTTTGTTGGAATTGATTGGTTTTTGAGCATCTAAAGAATGCAACATAGGATTAAGAATCTTTCATAGGATTCCTCTTTTGTCAATATTATCTGATTTGTTGTTTCCTTTGATTTTATATTCTATTCCATAAATTGTGTAGGCTTGAAGAAAATTCAGTAGCAAATGAAAAACAACATTGTAATTCAGGAATAAATAAATAAACATAGAAAAGTAAAATAAACATAGAAAGCAGCTTCTTTTGTTAGCTTTGCAGTGTTGGACTGTGGACCACTTTAATGCTTGATTGAAACAAACAATAGGTAGCCTTGTAAAAATTAGAGTGTTGAAAGTTAAAGTCAATTTAAATTTTACCTTGCATTAATGATTGCTATGAGAAATTTTTGTTGAGCATTCTACATATATAAAGGGTTTATGAAACATGAAAACGACTTTAAACAAAAGGGAAAAGGCAACATATGTTCAAGAGTAGAAAAGAAGTCCCAAATAGTCAATAACAACCTATATCTCTCTTTCACAGTCTGGATAACCAACTACCTAATGATGTTGATGTTTTAATTTCTTTATAGGATTACATATCTAAGCTCTACAATTTATTATTGTTATTATTAGTAATAATATAAAAAAGTCTCTCAAAAAATAATGTTATAGTAATTTAATTTAATCCTAGACTAGTGTACAATGTTAGAATTAGTTGGTGATAGTTACATGTATACAAGTTGGTTATTATTAATTGTAAATTGGTTAAGATTTGTTAAATTAGTTAGGAACTTTTTTCATTAGGTAGATATAAGGTTTGATATTTTTATTCGGAAATTATGCAGAAATGTTTACTATCTTGGGAGGTGAGAGTAATAGGGTGGGAAGTAAGGTATGGTGCAGAATTTGTACCAAGCAATGAAGGAAGCTATACTGTTATTGTCCAAAAGGCTAGAAAAGTGGCTTCATCAGAAGAAGCAGTGCTTTGCAACAGTTTTAAAATTAGTGAACCTGGTAAAGTTGTTCTTACCATTGACAACACAAGTTCTAGGAAGAAAAAGCTCTTGTACCGCTTGAAGACCAAGTCTTCACTCTCTGACTGAGAAAAATCATAATGTTTGCACAAGTGGAAATGTACAACGTGCAAGACCGAAATTGTTTTGTTTGATTATGTTCTTGTGTTCACTTTTACCACTAAATGATCTTCAAATTGAACTTTCCTGCTGTTCATATCAATAGAGTTTTTTATATCTTATAATTTGATGATTATCATGTCATTTATTCTTGTTATTATTTATTATTATTACTTTTTGTTATCTTTGAAGATACTATATTAAGGTCCATTTTTCGTATAGTAGGAATACATAGACATTTCGAGGGTCCCAAACATATTCAATGTCCAGCATTAGTGCGCCAATACTTTAACTTTTTATGCACCGAATTTTATCATAAAAAGTCTACTGATTGCTCCAACCTATCTAGATTTTTTATCTGTTTGAATATGCTTTATGTGCCTGTTTTATTCCTTTTTTCAAACAAACTTTCGATACTTTCAAGGCATGAAGTGCTGGACGAGGACGATGACCATCATTTACACCCAGCTAGCCAGGCATTCAAGTTATATAAATGTTTTTGTTTCTTTGTTTTAGGTAAAGGATTGAAACAAACACCTTGGTACTTTTTCATCATTGATCAAGATTCACATATCAAGATTAACTTCGTTTGTTAAAACACTCGTTAAAAAGGAAGTTTAAAGAAGTAACTTTATCTTAGAAATGATGAATTTAATAGTACATTAAAGTCTTAAAATGAAGATTTTTCAATATTAAACTTTAAAATTATTTTCTCTCTTACGTTCTTAACAGTACCCTAACTTCACTTATATAAATGAATAGAGACACCGGTAATGAGTTTTTAATTCTTTTTATGACTTTATGCGATAATTGAACTCGCCTTAGAATTCCTTTATTATTTTCCTCTGAATGTTATTTTTTTAGTAAATCGTTCCACATTTAAAAACTTCAAAATTTCATGGTAAATGTTCTAATCATACCTAAAAAAATCAGGAAACGAAATTTGATCCATGACTATATGTTTACTCTAAACAAAATTACAATTTTGCAGGTTTGGTTTGAAAAATTAAAATAAATCGAGGCATCTTCGAAATACTATAAAACTTTGCAAATCATTTCTATGTATTTTTATAGATGTCTCATAATAAAATCAGCTCCAAATTCGATTTCTGTTGTTTTGATGTTCGAATTTTTAGCGCTTTAAAAATTTATAATCAATCATTCTCTTGCCGAAAAATTATAATTTTATGTGGAAAACCATATTTTAAAGTCCTAAATATGACTGCAGAAATTATGAAAAAATTCAACTTCTAGATCGCTTTTCTAGACTTTGTATATCTACATGAAAAAATAATAAGGCAAAAATAGAAAGAATCTTCAATTATAGGATTAGAATTCCTGTTTTTTTACGCGATCATTTTTCCGATTTTGCAAGTATTATAGGGATAATTTGAACACAGTAAACCCTTAATTTTAACATGGCTTACATTGATGTCAAATGACATTCCGTTCAAAGGAGAAATTGATTGAACTTGATAGTCTATATTAAAAATATGGTGATTACATCTCAGATTTAATTTTTTTTCCTTCAATATTTTGATTATAGAGGATGTTGGATGTCAACGGATTTTATGGCTGGTAATGAAAATCTCATTGTTTTTTTTTCTTTCTTGAGGTATTGCATTGCTATTCGCTGGCATGAAGATAACTAAAATTTCTATTCGCGATGCAGGAAAAAATTGAAAAAACTCTTGTCAACAATTTTATTTTTTCTATTAAACTCTTGTCAACTATTGTTTGCTTCAGATAAAGCTTTACATCTAAATCAAAACAAGAAAGTGTATATTTAACAAAATAACAAAACTCAAAAGAATTATTCTAATTAAGACTCACAATTTACGGTAGTGAGGGTTAACTATTTTACTGTCGTATCGACTTACAGTATGTTTTATTGAAAACAGTGTATGTAACTTTTATTGTGTGTATATAATATATATGGTGTTCAATTATTTTTATAAAGTATGCGAGCAACTCCAGCGGGAGTTATTTTAACACTGTCTGCCAGCTGTAATTACAAAAGGGATGATGTTTTGCCAAAAATTTCAATGGAGTGTGCCAATATGTAATAATCGTCTCTTCCTGAAATAACATTGCTTCACCTTTCTCAAAGCTTTTTGTCCAACAAATAGATGAAAGAGTTGAATGAGATAAAAATAATAAAATATTTGGTAAATTGTGGGACCCATTATTAAACTTTTAAGTTAACACCATTGGAGTAGAAAATGAATGGGTTATTTTAAGATGATGTGTATCAATGGGACCTACAAAATAATCTTTTGTTGAGTTCACCATTGATGATGCTCTAAGTGTTTATGGATCGGTGAAATTCTTTGAGAATTATGTTAAATTGATTTTCCTTTCAATTTGAATGAATATACAACCCAATAGTTATTTTTTAGTGTGTAAGAATGAGACACATAAGTTATTTTAAATTGTGGTTAATGAAGAAAATACATTTCATGATAATGATTAGGTGTGATTAACTTGTTTTGCCTTTAAATATGAATAAAGATTCTTGAACACCCTTTTAAACCATACACACATTACACTACTGCTAGGTGACAAATTTTCTTCTGTCTCATTCCAACCCAACGATAAAATAAAAATAAAATAAAAAAACAGAAAATTGGTTTTCTTTCTCCTTCACCAGCGACATCACACCTTCTTCCTCCCTCACCACCACCTTCTTTGTCAACTCCGACGGCAGAACCACCACAAACTCCGCCTCTTCTTCCTCATTACGGCTTCGACCTACTCTTCTCCCTCACACCAACGACCACATCAGCCACGCCACCGACGACCTCCCGTCGTCATTCTCCTTTCGTTTTGTTCAGATCTGACTGTCTCTCTCGTATTCGTTGTCGTCGCCGTCGCCATTTCTGTTTTTTCGAAATCCATGTCTCTGTTATTTGAAATCTGTATAAAAGGTTGTTGTCGATTGTATTTTTGAGATGAGTAGAACATAAACAGAGTAGAGAACGGGTGAGGACGACGACAACGTTGGTGGTAAGTATTGAGAGCGACGATGTGATTTGAAGTTTCAGACGACGGAAGACAGTGGTGGGGGGCCGCCGGTGGTGGCCAGTGGAGGAGAAGGAAGACTGAGAAGAGAGTGAGAAAGTTGCAGAGTTGATTGGACAAAATTACCCCTCTTTTCTTTTTAAATAGACAAAATTGCCCTCATTGAAATTAATACAAAATGCCACATAAGGGGTGTAGATGGGGGTTTGCCACATGGGAATGTTTGTGTATCATTACTCTTTATAAATATCAGAGCTAACACTTTGATTCGAATCCAACAAAGAAGTTTCCCTGCCAATTTCAATTCCGAAAAGAAAATAGCAGAGATGCTTTAGTTAAAGAATACCCACACTTCGATTTATATTACTTGAATGATTACATTATGAACACATATTTATAGGAGATGAAAAACTAGAAGGTTACATGCAAGATTACAAGAAACAAAATAGCTACATGCATTAGCCAAAGTGTTTTTCATGCAAAAAGCCATTTGCATTTCACGCATTTATCCAAGTCACACATAACTATCTTGACTTGGATGAATGCAAGAGATGCACTTGACTTTTTACATGAAAAACACTATGTCTAGTGCATATGTAATTATTTTAATTCTTGTCTCCCGTAAGCTTTTTAATTTTGCAACTCCTATAAATAAGAGTTCATAGTGTACTTTGTGAACCATTCAAGTATCAGAAATCAAAGTGCGAGTCTTCTTTTAAGAGAACATCTCTTTTGTTTTCTTTCCAGAAAGAAGATGTAAAAGAAGTTCAAACTAATCTAACAAGTAGTTGTCCGACCATATTCTACTTAGGAAAGAAAATAACAAAGACACTTTAAAGAACACTCAAACTTTGATTTATATCATTTGAATGATTCATAAAGAACATTATGAACTCCTATTTATAGGAGATGCAAAACTAAAAGGCGAATACACAAGTGTCAAAATATCTACATCACTAATTCAAGTGTTATTCATGCAACAAACCAAGTGATTCTCATGCAAGAAGGTTAAGTGTCGTCTCATGAAATAAGACAAATGTATCACATGCAAGATAACTATGTGTGACATGGGTTAGTGCATGATAAACACTTGGCTTTTTCGCATGAAAGCCACTACGAGTAGTGCATGTAGTTTTTTTGACACATGTCTTCTTGCATGTGAGCATTTTAGTTCATAATATACTTTCTAAATCATTCAAGTAATAAAATTAGTATATGAGTGTTATTAACAAAGAACGTCTTTGTTGTTTCCTTTCCTGAAAGATGTAGAAGAAGTTTAGACTATGTATTATTCTATTGTTTGAATCTAACAAAGAAGTTTCCCAACTAGTTTTTATCCAAGAAAGAAAATAAAGAAGACATCATAAAAGTAAAACTCACACTTATTTCTATTACTTGAATGATTCACGAAGAACTTTATGAACTCCTATTTTTAGGAGATAAATACTAAATGGCTTACATGCAAGAATACAAGTTTCAAAAGAACTAGATGTACTAATCCAAGTGTTATTCATGCAACAAATCAAGTGCTTCTCATGCAAGAAGGTTAAGTATCATGTCATGCAATAAGACAAATGTATCACATGTAATTATGTGTGAGTTGGACTTGAATCACTCTTTGGGTTTGGTCATTTATTTGGGCATGAATCATTAGATAGTTCAAAAGCAAGAAAGAAAACAACAAGACATTATGTTTAAAGAACACTCACACTTTGACTTCTATTACTTGAATGATTCCCAAAAAGATTGAAGGAAAGTGTCAAAAGAACTACATGCACTAATCCAAGTGTTATTTATGCAATAAACCAAGTGTTTCTCATGCAAGAAGGTTATGTGTCATCTCAAGCAAATAAGATAAGTGTATCACATACAAGATAGTAATGTGTGACCTAAGATCGAATTAATATTTCGTCTTGGATCATTTATTTGGGTGTATATCATTATGGAGTAAGGATCATATCCTTTTCTCAAAATAATTTGTGAATGCTATTTAGATAGAGATTGACAAAAAAAAAAATGGGTCCTATCACTAAATGAGTCTCATTATTATTACTTATTTTATATATTTTTGAAACTTTTTTGTTTCTTTATCTTTTCGGATAGAAAAAATTGAGAGGATCCTAACTATCATTTTGGTGGTTCGATATTACATATAAGTGCTCAAGGTTGTTTGTAGAATGTAAAAAATTACGTTTGAAACTGTCTTTATGAACAATGACGATCACAACTACAAAAAATATAAGTTAGTTATTTTTGTTTTTATATCTATTTGACAATATTAACTTCATATACATCACGGTTTCAAAAAAAAAACATCTCCCTCAAAAAAAACTTCATATATATCATATAATTTCTTAAAATTATTGGATAGTCGTGCAGTTGAAAAATCACTTTTTAATTTATTAAAACTATGCTTTCAAACATAGCAGATTCGGGCGATAGATAGCTGAAAAAATTTCTATATCTCACTTCCATCAATATCATCAAAGGCATTCTAGATTGTTTTGTTTGGGCGGGGGGCTATACGTGTCTTCTCAAGAGTAACTTAGGTCTGCATTCAAACAAGCGGTGGCAGTGGACTTGAAAGATTAAGGCTTCAGAAAACATAAAATTTTCTGGCAAAGATTGGTTAGTCGGTGATGTTAATTACCATCTTTGGATGGATCCGTCCATAACCTCTCTATCTTAGAAATTGATGCTTTAAGGATTAGTTATTTGAGAATGAAGCTGATATTTTTCCTTTGTTTTTTTCCCTTGTACCAAAAACAACTATACTTTTAAACTTAGCCCGTACATAACTATATAAATTTACTAAAAAAGAACAAAATTTATTTTGATTTGGGCATTTTCATTTATTGCTTCGTACCTTTGATATAAATGGTACGTAGATTTCATAAAACCCACTCATATACACATGAGAGGAGAGGCAAAGTGTTTCGGGGAATGTTTATAATGAAAACAAGCACTATTTCAAAATAAATTTACCCTAAAAAAAGAAATATTAAAATTCATCATGTTAAAGAAATTAATTAATCAAAGCGGTTGTAAAAGCAAAAGAATTGAAAAAGAAAGCGGTTGTCTAGGCCTATCAAGCTAACCGGGGCAGCTCACAACTGTTGTATGTGAACACGTTGCAACTTTGCATGTTAATTAATCGAGAATGATTTTTGGATGGACACAATAATTTAGAGTCTCTATTTGGTCACACACAAAAAAGTAGACATGATATAATCATTTAAAAATTAATGATTATTTAATTGTTACTTTTTCTACTTCTTTTTTTATGTGTGTATGACTAAATAGAGGGTCCAAATTCTTGTCTCCACCCAAGAGTTTCTCATTAATCAAACTCATCATGTATATTATTACCTCTCTAGCTATTAATAACCCAGCTTTGCACACTCACCTGCTTCTTTATCTACGGTTTTGACACGTCATAATATATGAATGTTTCCAAGTCCTAGAAGCCACTATATATAAGATCATAAGAGCTACATTTGCTTAAACTAAACTAAACCACTAAACTATATCGAATTTGTGAGTTATCACTTGCCATGGAGAGGAAAACACTCGGGTTTTTGTTCATGCTCTTCCTTCTCTTAGCCGCTGGTAGTAATTTATTATATTTTTCTTTAGTTACATTTGTTATTTCTTCTTCTTCTTCTTCTTTATATTAAGTGTAGGGCCTACTTGTAATATCATTTTTTTAAAATAACTTTTATAATGTTTATATGTTATATTTTCTTTCACAAACTTTTTTTCAAAAAAACAACTTAACTTAGATTAAAATAAATCTCTAACAATAGCTTGAAATGAAAACAAATTATACATATCTATGTTCAGTTGTGTTCCTTCTGAAAAGATGTTGGTGGTGTGTAATGTGGTTATTTTAATGAAATGAATGAAATTGACATGAAAACGTGCAGATATTGCGGTAAAGACAGGAGAGGCTAGAAGGTGCGAGTCTAAGAGCCACAAGTTTAAGGGTCCATGTGCACGTGACAGCAACTGTGCATCGGTATGCAGAGGTGAAGGTTTCACTGGTGGCGATTGTCGCGGCTTCCGTCGCCGCTGCTTTTGCACCAGGAATTGTTGAACAAACGCCATGCAGCATAAGTTCTAACGACTACGTCAATCACAAATAAATTACTAGCACTAGCACTAATTCACGATATATGTGCTACCTAGCTAGTGTTATTATGATAGAGCAATGTTTGGTAGCACTATATCATCTCTATCTCTATGTATGTTCCGTTCCGTTTAATGTGTAACCAATCTTATTGACATTATTATATTCAAATAGTGACAATAAATTTGGTATATCTACCTTCAAAATAAATAAGTTAGAATATCTCCCGAAATCTATTTTCCACTTATCGCATTTTTATTTGGAATGATAATTACGGCATTCTATCTTACGCACAAATCAAATCTCAACATATACTACCTCCGTCCCTTAATATTTGACACAATTGACTTTATTATGCATGTTAAGGCATAATTTTAAGCTTAAATAGCTTGAATAATATATTAAAAAAATTATTAAAATTTGATATTTTAAAATTCTCATCGAGACAAATCTAACGACATCTTATATGATATTATTTACCTTTGTATATTAGTAGAAAAATATTGTCAAAGTAAGTTATGTCAAAATTACATATTTTCAAATGGGTCATCTATTGCGGGACGGAAGAAGTACATAATAGGTTAAGGTTAGCTATTAGACCTAGACTTAATGGTAGTATACAAAGCCCATCATAAATTTAAAGCTCATTAAATATCATTGGATCTAACAAAGACAAGTATTAGTCCTCCTAAGTCCTAAGCATATATTAGTCCTTCATAAAATTTGTTTATCTATCACCAATAGTATCAACAATTCAATTTATGAAGATTAACCATATAACCACTCTGGTAACTCATGAAGTGTAATGTAATATTAGTTTGTCTTTTGGTAAACCTAACACTACAAGAATTTTGGTTTTTAGTGGTGGAAATAATTCCCCAATAATGCAAAAAATCCCTTAAATAATACGCATTACTGGCGGATTTGAGTCCCTTAGTAATGTTACTGGCGGAATTTTCCTTTAGTAATGTAGTGGGTGAACTGACAAAGCATTACTGAGGGATTTTTCCTTCAGTAGTTACTGGCGGAATAATCGGCCAGTAAGTACTGACAGAAAAATCCCTCAGTAACGTAAATCAAGAAATTCAACCAAAAGTACTGGCCAATAAACCCGCCAGTAATCAAGTGACCAATAAAACAAACAATTTAAAATCCGCCAGTAATACACTTGCCTTTTTAAAAAAAAAAATTGGAAAGCACTTCCTATGTATTATTTATTATTAATGAAATAAAATTAATGAAATAATTTTTTTTTGTTGGATCAGCAAAAAAAGAATTGCCAAGAAAACATCTCATTCATTCATAGAATTTAAGTCAATACAAAAGATAAATGGTACAGGTTCAGGGACATTTCCCCACCACAAATTAGTTCCTACATTGCCTACAAGGCCATGAGCTACTCTATTCTTACTTCTTCTAACAGCCAAAATCTTCACATTAGGATCACTGATGTCTGGAAGTGTATAATTGAAGTCCGGAAGATTAGGATCAGCAGGCGGGTCTAACTGCAGTTGTCCATCGGGCCGCTGAGTCTGTGGCATCGGAACGAAGGAAGAGTGATGGACTGTTATTTTAGGTCCTCTTCTAGTTGACCGTGGTGCATACCGTTGCTGTGGTGGTTGTAGTGGCAGAGGTGGATGTGGTTGCTCTTCTTCCTCCATCTATATATAACAAACGAAAGAAGAAAAGAAAATGAATTATAATTTTCAATAACACAAGAACATAGTTGAAATTGCAAAATCTAAATGAAAGGTTATGGAGATTATCATGCCTGCTTATAAGATCAAGCTTTGTGGCATAGGTAGGGATGGGCAAAGTTCAGTTCAGACCGAACTGAACTGGTTCTTCAAAATGGTGAACTGTTTCGTTTAAAAAAAAAACTGAACTGAATTAATGTTAACTTAAATTTTTTTTTCTTGCAGTTCTGTTTGAACTCTTACAATATTCTTTGAACTGAACTGTTAACATGAACAAACAGTTTTTCCTACAAGCAATCAAAACAATTTTTACTAAAATATCTTGACAAAAATCTCCAAAATGAATTAGAGTTAGAATAAGAACTATTTAAGATCAATGTTGACATTGATTCAATGTTGCCAGCAGCATTACACATAAGTAAATCAACATCACAAATTAAGATCGAATCACTATATAACCAAAAAAAAAAGAAGCATATCTGATACACTGCAAGCATAATCAACAAACAAGTAATTCCTCTAAGTTTCTCTATGGTCTCTGCAATTTTACTAGGAATAGGACCAAACAATTCATTACTACTCAAATCAAAACAACAAGTTTCTCTGAGAACACAAGCCTTGAATATATTCTATACTTTAAATATGATTTCTATCACATATTCATACTTCATAGTTATAACACATGAAAAACAGGAGTTACTTATTAGCAGCATATTTTACTAGAATAATATTATCAATCATTTTACTAGAATATTATCAATCAATTCGACTTGATACAAAACTGATCCTAATATTATCAATCATTTTACCTGGAGGCTTTCCAATTAACAAACAAACACAGTGAACAAAGTAGCATATTTTACTAGAATATGAATATAATCCAGAAGTGAACAACGTCATAAAACCATCACATATTCACAATTTAGTACAGTTTCACACATAATATAAAAATTCAAAGGAAATCTAAGAATTCAAATACCATGATCATTGTACATCCATAGCTCCTCTCTTCCTACCAATGATCATTCTAAGTGTTAAAGATGAAAAGGCAGAATATGCTAGTAGACACAATGAACACAAACACAATGAACAAATTAGCAAACAAACACAGTGATTCATGTTTGGAAACCTGTACCTAACCTAGTGCTTCGAATATCTGAGCAAAGCTGGGAAAGTTTACATGAGTATGTTGCTGAAAGTAGGCATGAGGAACCCATATCACAAGTATACACGGCCTTGAACCTTATCAAAGTCATACAATGAATATCAATGAAATTTAACTAATAATAGTTATCAACTTTACCATTCTACCCATATATCTATAGTTGCAGTAGCTTCCTCATATTTTTATCTAAAATTTATATTTCAACATGAATACAATAATAATAATAATGATTCAGATTGTAACAACATGGCAGTAGCAAAACAATTCTCCATCCCCATTCCCCAATTCTAAAACCGTAAAACAATTCAAAAACCCTAAAAAAAATCTCAATTCTAAACCCTAAAACAAGCATTTGGAGAATGAATGAGAAATTAGAGAATCGGTAGACTTACCATGGCTTAATCAGGGAATTGAGAGAGAATCAGAGGCGACGAATTGAGAGAGAATCAACGGCGGCGGTGATTCAGGGAAGAAGCGGCGAATCAGGGAAGAAGCGGCTTGTTTGTGTGAATGGAGAGAACAGACACGCGACTTCTCAATTTTGTGAGGGGAGAGGAGAGAGGTACGCTTATATACTCTTTTTTTTCTTTTTTTTTCTAACAAGTGTTATGTTAATTTTTTTTTTTTTAAGGAATTTGTGTATTACCGACGGATTCGAAAGTAACAGTGTTACTGGCGGATCTCTTGCATTACTCGCGGAATATTTAATCCATTATACTATTACTGACGGATTTACATCCCTCAGTAAAGAAAAGGCATGTGCATTTACATTACTGGCGGATCTGTTGCATTACTGGCGGAATATGTAATCGTTATACTATTATTGACGGATTTACATCCCTAAGTAAAGCAAAGGCATGTGATTTTACATTATTGGCGGAATATTTCCGCCAGTAATAAATCGTAGGTTCTTTATTGATATTACTGACGGATTTTTCCGTCAGTAACTTTATTGAGGGTTTTTTCAATGTTATTGAAGGATTATTCCGCCAATAATTACTGAGGGCCTAAATCCCTCAGTAATGCAATTTTGAATTGGTTAGTAAATTGGGGAATTCTTGTAGTGCAACCATCGAATTTGGATCATTAAAAAAGTGAAAAATACAATCTCTAATAATAAAACCAACCAAAATAAGATAAAACTTATGCATCAAGTTTAAAATCAACATCTTCAACCTCACTTCCGATATCCATTTGATGGCTTTTAGTGAACCCATAAGCCTACGCCTCCTCTACCATTAACAAAGGAGTGTACCAAAAAGTTTTAGCTTTAATGAAGATCCAATGTAGTCTCTCAAACACGTACCAATTTCCACCTTGTTGTTGATAAAAGCTACAGAAATATTGCATTTCGACCTGTTTGGAGGTATCTATTTGACCAAATCTACCCGTGGCCAAGCTGCAATCGTGTTTGAGTCTTGCAATCTCATCCATTGCCATTGATTGAGGAATAATGTTGATATATATA
>Ga0228711_1002682_pt1 | contig 27466 bp, 12 predicted proteins | sample MedpolnodulmetaG_2_FD_177996 | JGI IMG/M metagenome (GOLD analysis project Ga0228711, IMG submission 177996) | Root nodule microbial communities from Medicago polymorpha collected in Santa Monica, California, United States - brown nodules | ecosystem: Host-associated > Plants > Roots > Nodule... | reverse complement strand
TTTAAAAATATTGTCATTTTTAAAATAATGATAGCATGTATTTTCTATTATAATTAATAACATGCCATTTTTACAATATTTAATTAATGATGAGAGCAATTTTTTCATTTAATTATAATGATATCCTATTTGTTATCATATGCGCATCAAACACATGATAGGATTAATGTTTATCATGTCCTTATCATATCCTATCTCTATCCAGCTTTATATCATATCCTGCCTCTATTCTATCCTGACCATCAAACGGGCCCTAAAAGTTTAATTTGTAATAATTTTTTGAAAAATGCTTACAAGGTTGCTTAAGGTTTTTTTTTGGGACTTTGGAGGGAAATCAAATGCTTTGGAAGAATAAAAAAGAACAGGTAGAAGAAATATAGGACTTCTTTTTTTTGAATGAGGGGTTCATTTTTCTTCATAATACAAAATCTTATTTATGGGAGAAACTAAAAAATTGCATTGATGGAGAGTTTTTGAAAGTTTACATGAATTCTTCAAATTTAATCTATGTTGACTTTCTTGGCACTAAAACATGCATCACAATACAGCCTCTCCCCATATATATCATTATCACATTATTACATCACAGAATAGCAGCAAATAAAGATGCAAAGAAACCGTATGAATATAACTGTGAAGGTATGAAGGCAATAGTAGAAAATATTTCACACATATACGGATACATCCATTACACATGAAAACTATGAAATTATATATTGTCTCACCTATCAGGTCGCTTCCTCTCGCTTAGGTTGCAATGCCTGTAAGCCTTAGTAGCCCAATAGAAAACTATTTTCATTCACATTAATTTATATATAGGCTTGAAAAACAACTCATCTTCCACAAGACGGTGCTGGTGTAATGTTTAGGAGGTGCCACTACTTAGATCATGGCATTCTTAATGACTAAGAGAAACAATTCATAGCTAAGGATGATACAAACACAAAACGTGCCCTTCAACTTCAAAATATCACCAAACTTCAAATATCACCTACCCAAAAATAGAATCTGCATTTTCTTCATGAAGATTGAATAGACAAAAATTCAAAAATTCAAGACAATAGCTGCAACATGGACTCGTAAGTTGTATCTTGAGCTATAATAATGTGGAACACAATTAACCGTCGTTTAGTGGATACCTAAAGAGCAATTGTCCTCGTTAATTGGCTGCCATTTTAGCATGGTAAAAAAATGTAAGTCAAAAAATAATTGAATCTTCATTGAAATTAATTTAAAATGGACTGGGGATTTCGGGCTGACTTCCCTATTCGATTTTGAACTGGAACAACACCAACATCTTCACGTCCTTATTGAAAAAATATTAATAAAGTTTTTAGTATTTATTATCTAATTTAAATATATACATTTAATAAAAAAAGTTTTAGCTAAAAATATTAAAGTTTATAAATTAGGCTTAATAGCAGTTTTAGCCCTCTAACTTTCTCAAAGTTGCGATTTTGACCCCTTAAGAAAAAAAACTACAAAACCACCCCCTAAGTTTTGCATTTGTGGTAGTTTTGGCCCCCAAGGTCAATTTTGACTCGGTCTACGCTGACGTGGCACCCTAAGTGAGATGTCACATTTTTTTTTTTTACCAAAATTTGGCCTTGGGGGCCAAAACTGCTATCGTTGCAAAACTTAGAGGGCGGTTTTGTAGTTTTTAGGGGTTCAAAATCGCAACTTCGTGAAAGTTAGGGGTGAAAACTGCTATTAAGCCTATAAATTATTATTTTGGTTCAAGAAAGAAAATTTGAGTTTAATAGATATTTAACGTTAATGTAAATTTAACAGATGTATCCAATCATCTTCACTCTCTCTTTTTTCAGTGGTACGAGTGTGTTTCTGGTCCCCTCAGAAAAACAGTATGTTTCTATTCATTTTATTGGTGTATATATATTTTTGTAGGACCTACTGCATGTGGCTGTGAAGCCAAAGTTGCAATTGTCAAGCAACTTGAGTTTTTTCTTCAATGGATTAAATGCATGCACGTGTTTTTGTTCTAATACTAACGTTATGCATGTATCGTGTGGTGCTCCATGTAGCTTACTTTGAAATAGTAGAAGGAGCACGAGGCCAAATTGTTGTTTAAATATACCAATACGATTAACATCTGTGTGAATACAAATTGTTTTTTTGAATTCTTCTGTGAATACAAATATTAATCACAATATTACTTGTATCTATAATATAATGTATTTAATTTGGCCAAGGTATCAATAGAAGCAGGATCCTCGTACGCCCATGTGCTTTTGGAGGTGAATTGAGAAATTTTCTTAAAGAATTGATAAACAAAAATTTATAGGTATAAATGTATTTTTGATATCTCTATTTTCATTTTTCTGAATTTTTGCACCTCTATTTTAAAATTCAACTTTTAGATCCTCTTATTTTAATTTTTTTTCTTCTGATTTTTGATTCCTTACTCCATTTTTGGACCAATTTTGATGACGTATCAAGCTACGGTGACGGATCCAAAAATGTTGATTTGCGGGGGCAAAAATTTATACGATAGATATTTATAAATAAAAAATTGCAATGTAAAAGTGATATAATAATAACATCATTTTTATTGAGCAAAATACTTGAGATTATCAGCACTATCCTATTATATATTAGTAAAATTAAAGATTTATCAACATCTACAAATTAAAATTGTTCTTCGAGTGTCTTTATATTTAAAAAATATGGTATAAATTATTCAAAATTTCATCTAAGATGCATTTACATATTTGATTTTATAAAATTAATGAATGAAACTCTTTTTTATAGTAAAAATTTCTATTTAATGAGGACAATATATTATTTTAAGAGGGGGCAATCATTAAAATATCAAAAATTTAACAAATGTAATAGAAAGAGTAGTGGGGGCAGTTGCCCCCAATTTGTTAAACTTAGATTCGTGCCTATCAAGCTATGAAGCACACTGATAGGGACACAGACAGTGGCGGAGCCAGAAAATATATCTGGAGTAGGCCAACAAAATTAACTCTAATATATAAACATAAAATTTATGTTGTAATAAACGGTAAGCACAAAGTTGTTCAATCAAGAAGTAAATTTTATTCCTCTTAGTTACAACTAAACACGATCTTAGTTCCTTGAGGTGTAGAAGTTATCACTTCTTCAATTCTTGGAACTTTAATAGGTTGAGATGTATAAGCTATTCCTTGTTCATCTCTTTAACTCTCACAAACTTTCCTTTAAAATATGATCAATTTTTCTACTCATCATCTTTACTTTTCTATTCTTCAAAATATCCAATAATTTCATATTTCAATAACAATCTAAATTACAGAAATAAAGCATTATTAAAAGTTTATAAAAGGAAAAAAAAACTAACAAGTATATGGAAAAGCCTTCGTAGTTAAACATAAACTATAGTATACACAAGTTGAAAAAAAGCCTTCTTATATGCACAAGTTAAACATAAACATAAACTACTTCTAAAAGGAAAAAAAATGAACTACATTATGCATAAGTTTAAAAGAAGCCTTCTTATAGTTAAACATAAACTGAACTTAAATTAGACGACAGTATAATGAAAAAGCTTGCGTAGCAAACAAGAACAATTCAATAAACACTAACAAAGTGGCATGACATATAAATAAGTTGAAAAATCCATCTTATATTATCCTCTAATCCTATTCAATTAAGCCAATTCAATAAATAAGATTGCAGTTTTAAAATTTAATTACCAATGATCAACAAATAATAACAACAAACAAGAGAATGAGAAGTTTAGTTATCTAACAAGAAACATGAAGGGATTGGGTGGGACAATTGGGAAAAAACAAATCAAGTTAAGGGTATTTTTGTGATTTCCATCTAGAGAAAAAATTGATTTTTTTGCGGGTGGGCTGTGGCCCACCTTGGCCTATATTGTCCTCTGTCACTGGACACAGACACCGGACAATGATACACCGCTAATAGTTTCAGAAAATCACATAATTCAATGTAATTATATGTGTCCGTGTCGGACACAACACATGTCCGATATTGGGACACGGATAATCCCAGAAGTATATGTGCTTCATAGGTATCAAGTCAATGATTATGTGACATTGCTTAGGTGGGTGTATTTAATAAACATGTCATTATTAATTTTTTTATTAATTCAATTATACTTATTTTATAAAACATTTTATCATTAAAATAATATATTAAATTGAACTATTGGAAAAAAGTTTCTTCTCTCCCAATTTTATTTTTCCTTTGTTCATTTGTTTCTTCTCCGTCCTTCCAATTTCTTCTTCTCCTTCAATTTCATAATGAACCTATCTACCACTCTCCAAAGCACCAAGCTGGCCACAAAAAGAAATAACATCTGTTGAGAAAATCAAAGATTGAAAGATATCAAAGGAAAATGAATGATATAGAAAATTTTATTGTTTTCTCACTCAATGTGAAGTTGCAACCTTACAAGTATGTACACTATGTCAATGATAAATCACACTACACAATAGCATAATTAACACTTCCTAGAATTAATGGAATTAGTTAAAAATGAAATTTGGTTACAAAAAGCTCTAGAGTAACGATAGCTTGCATTGCAAGTCTATGGTGTTCCTCTTGTCTCTCTTCAAGTAAACTTGATTCAATCTTGTTTGTATCATACTTCAATAGCTTCCTACAACTTGACTAAGCTTGGAAATAAAAGAGTTGAACTTTGGAAATAACTGAGTTCGTCCCATGAATTTTACCTTGGTATTATAAGGTTTTCTGTATTAAATATCAGTGTCCATTTTTATCGCCACCACTACACTGCTAGATCCAATTTCTTTTTTATTTTCAAATTTTAATTTACATCCGCATTAAGCTCGTCAATCCCAACAAATATTGTGCTAGATGGTCCCGATGCCAAATGCCTGCACCAAGTTCAAACACTTATAGAACAATACTTCCGGTTAAAAGTACTAGGGATCTTCATTTTTGCTTAGAATGGAAATTGCAAAGTCCACCAAAATGTTTCACTTATGCCAAAGGAAATACACTTTGCAACTTCTTCCGAATACACAAATACAAAATAGTACCCAAAAGTGTCCCGTGGATGAAAATAAGTTTGTTAGAGGCAGTTAGAGTCGGTTAGAGGCAGATAGATATGTGAGCTCAAATAATTTAACTTGATTAGTTTATAACTAATTTTTACCATTCTTATAACCGAAAAATAGAATGTTCAGAGCACAATGCTCTCCTTTCACTACCTTTTCTTTATGTTTCATACATTTTTCAATGATGAATGCAGAGATTCAGTAGGATGCTGCATCAGAAAGAAAAATTGTTGCCAATTAAAACATTAAATTCCTTTTGATATTTGAGTATAAGGTTTTAAATAAAAGCCCGTTACTATGAAATCACATAAACGATCACGTCAAAACACTATTACGCCATGACGAAACACAATTCCGGTTGCGGCAAGTGGTAGGGAACAAATTTAATGTCTAATTTAATTTTGTATGCCCATGTCACTTCTGAAAACATTATCGGAATTTATCAGTGGATAATTTGATTTTAAGAAGAACAAATTCGTTACAAAATTATAAAGAGTTATAGTTATGAACTTATGAAAAAAACAATGAGAAATTAAGTCATTTTACATTATGGGTTAGTATGAATGAGTTCAATAAGATTTGTGCAGTGTTGTGATGTTGTGATTAATTCACACCGCCGCAATAATAATCTGTAATGCAACATCCATAACTGCCAAATTGTGTCCAAAAAAAAAATCCATAACTGCCGAAATCGCAAAATCTTTAATGCGACAACGACCTTGACCATTATTTAAAACCTTGGGTATGAGTGGCGTGCACCCTGCCATAATATTCATATAATTTTAAATGATATACATAGAAACAAAGATCTAGCATAAGTGTCTAATGCACGTACGGTGTATAAAAAGGACATGTAAAAAGGAGATTCAAAATGAAACTTTGTAAATCTATTCCATTATTGAAGCAGCTTATTTCCTCAAGCAAATACAATGTAAATAGGCAAAAGAATCAAAAGTATTTAAAAAAAAAACTACAAAATTTTAGAAACAATCTTCCAATCAAATGTTGTTGTAGACTACGGAGTTCATCTATATACTTATGTAATTTCTTCATCTATTTTGGTTGAATATTCACGCTCTTTTTTTATGTAGCAGATCACGCTGTGAATAATGAACATTATATTATGTTACAATATGTGGATATAAATTGAATTCACAAAAATTGAAACTGTTGAATGAAGTATCGCCAAAGCCAAGTTAACTCTTCTAGGAGTTGGGAACAAAAGTGCCAACATATCCAAATGCCATGATGAAGAAAGCAAACGCTTGCATGTATAGGAATATGAAGAAGTGATTTTTCCCATACATAAGATCATAGCAGCCACATAAGAGGAGGTAGAATCCAACAACAAGTTCTAACACGTGAATCCTAATGATTGAACACAAACATAACAAATAGGTAAGTACTTTTTTGTGACTACTTAAGTATCACTAAAAAGAGAATTATTGAATGCTATATGAAATACTCTAGTATTAAATATAAGCAAAAAGTTATATGATAAAGCAAATATTCTTGCTTACTTATATTTAAGACTAAATAGAGTAATATTTTATCCATTTTATACCTGTCTCCAATCCTAAATCGAAGCTTTTTGAGTCCTTTTCCACTAGCTTTACCCTTGAAAGCATCTCCAAGTTTTTCAGTGACAATCCATTCGTTCACTCTACTAGCCTCTAGTAGACCAATAATTGTTGCCTTTGTTCGATGTAGAGACATGGTATTCTCGAATAGAATCCAAAAGACAAGTAAATGTAGTGACCTGACAAATGAGTAAATCGTTGAGTAATTTCAGCAATGTCCTAAATGCAAAAGTTTATAGTAATTAAATTCTATGGATAATAGATACTATGCTTTTGTTTGTGAAATTAGATTGTTAGAGCATCTCCCATGAAACAGTTTATTATTAGGATCGGCCCAACATATTTGTAGGCCTAAAGTAAATATTAATGTGAGACCTTATATAAATTCTAACCAATTTAATCTTTGCAATGTAAATAAGGAAGAAGAAAAAGCATTGAAAGAAGAATATGAAGCTTCAAGGATTCACACCCACAATCTTTAACTAAAAATAGTCGCCTTAACCATTAAGCAATAAATCTTTTTTAACATAAATTAGTATTAGATACTATATATACATGTCTAAAGGTTAGGCTTGGCCTGCTCTTTAAATCAATGAGACAATTAAGCAGCAGTTTTTTATTTATTTATTAAGTGGCATGTGCTTCTTACAATGAACCATTAGATATGGTCCAAGGCAAATAGAAGAAAGGTACAATTGAGTTAAAAAAAAACCTTGGAGTTCCAACAGCATTTAAAAGGGTGATGATGGAAGGGATATAAACAGCTCCCCATTTAGGGACCACAACCTCAGGCACTACAACAGTTGCAGGTAACACAATACAATAGAAAACAAATGTGTTGATGTGGGCCACAATCTTCCGAACAAAGAAAAAACTGTAAACAACATATATCTTCTTCCACAAGGACACTTTCTGCAATGAACACATTATACAAATACATGAATTTAGGCCATATTAAATTATAACTTGTTAGGGTATTGAAGGGATCAAATCAACCTTACCTTGTTTGTGACAATCTCCATTACCATTTTTCTGAAAAGATTGGCTGGTCCACATGACCATCTATGCTGTTGGTACCTATAGGCTTTTAAAGTACTTGGCAATTCGTTTTTAACCTATAGACCAATTAACACCATATCAAGAAAACCATGTAGTAAAATGGAACCAATGTAATGTAACACTCTTCTTCACATTAAATTTTAGTAACATGTGATTAAGAGACAAGATTAATTTTGAGATCGAATTAAGAAAATGAAACCTGCAAATTGGAGAGGTATAAGAATTTCCATCCTTTGAGACTGGCACGTACAGCCAAATCCATGTCTTCGACGGTGGTTCTATCTTTCCACCCACCAGCTTCATTCAACGCCGAAATTCTCCATACACCCGCAGTCCCTGTGTCATGCACATAATTTATAAAAAAAAAAAAATCATAATTAATGGTGTCTGTTATGGCATCACAACTATAATTGTGGTCGCATATCAGCCACATTTGTTTGTATTATCGTAGTATCAAAGCTTGCAGCGTACGTAACCATAACTACGACTATAATCACAATTTAGAAGGAAAATGGATGAAACTGTTTTAGCCATGCGATGAGATTAGATTATGGATTTTACCGTTGAAGCCAAAGAAGGCGTAAGAGAAAGATCCAACTTCTTGTTCAACTGTAAAATGGTAATCAAGTGACATCTCTTGCATCCTTGTCATTAAACATTCATCAGCATTCACTAAAAACAAAGGGAAAATCACACATAGTTAATTAATTAATTCAACAACCTTGCTGCGATGCAAATTAATTGCTATATAGTTTATCATATACTGATTAGGAATTATTTTGCAGGATAGTACAAATATTAATTAATCAGTTCATTACTAATAGATACATAAACAGTTACTGGAAAATAGGGTCCACCATTAAAATTGCACATGAAGCTTATAATGCAATAGTAGAAGATTAGTCTCTTCTTCAATGTGTTTCCTAATTAAGGTGATGAAGAAAAAAAATTAAGTTAGTCTATATAAACTATATAGTAGCCTAGTAGTTGGAAATTTATCTCGAGATAAAGGTGAAAAGTTTGAGGTTTGAACCCTAACCCCTGCATATTGCATCGTTCATGCTTAGAATGAAGTGAACATAAAATTATATTTGTGGTTATACAGAAATCAATTATTTTTTGGGTCATGTTATCTTGTGTCCTTAGGACACAAGTTAAGGAGCTTAAAATATAAATTAAAAATAAATTTTATATTGAAAACATAACTTTTACGACTTTTGAGATATTAAATTCACAAGTTCCAAAAAAAACTTTCTATATTTGGTTTCTTAACTTATACCCCAAAGGCACAGGTTAACGTTTCCCTTATTTTTTATATCACTTTTCTACCACAGATACCAACCCAATGAAGCCATAAATGAAGTCTTACAACCCAATGCAACCATAAATGAAGCCTTAGCATTCATAAAACTCCCATACATTATTGTTTAATCATCTACTATATTTTTAACATGACGATGACTTCTCATGACAGACTGTATCCAAATCAAAAAGGGCACTCTTTTAAGTAGCATTTCCCACCTTTTCCATGTCACTTTTTATACACACAAAAGAAACCCAACCAATGGAATGGAAGAAAATAACATTAGTCTTATTTGGAGATCATAAAAGAAGCATACGTGGCTAAATAAGAAAGCCATTCAAGTACTAAGTGGGACTTACTTCAGCCACAACTAAACTTAACATTCTTAAAACAAACAAAACATACCGACAGTTTGATTTTTATTTTATTTTTCCTTCATAAGTTCCTTCAATGGAAGATGTCTTATTTGAAATGTATCGGACACTAAATATATATATAAATTCTTATGATGACTTTTAAACTTTAATTTACTACATTGTAGAAATTTATGGCAACTCTTTTGAAAAATATTTGGTGTGCACCTAATATGAGTGTATACACCTTGAGATAAAGAAAAAACGATTGATATGTAAAACTTGTAATGGGTTGGTGATTTGATAGGAAAAAAAATATATATATATATATATATATATATATATATATATATATATATATATAGATAATATAAGGTGTTTAATGTGTGTTGAAAAATATGAAATATACTTGTATCATTGTTGTTAAAAATATTGCTATTACTACTATTTATTCAAGAATATTACTACTATTAATATTACTGGTCCCTGCATATAATAATGCGTGTCCCTGCCAACTGAGTTATGCTCATGGGGACAAAATTAATGTTATTTATTCAAGAATAAAAAATAAATAAAAGAAGTTAATATGACTCTAAGAAAGAGAAGAAAATGAAATTACCAAACTTCCAGCGAGCCTGAACAAGACCAATATCAGGATTATTAACAAGGAAAGGGATGGTTCGCCAAAGAAAATCAGGTTCAGGTTGAAAATCAGCATCAAAGATAGCAACATAATCACATTGTTTCACATAGCTATGTTTCATTCCCTCCTTTAAAGCACCTGCTTTGTAACCATTTCTATTGTCCCTAACTTCATACTTTATATTCACACCTTTGCTTCCCCATCTACGGCATTCTACTTGTACCAACTCCTGCATTTTTTTTGTTTGTTCACTAGCCACAATCATTCACAATCACCTTTTAATTAAAACTTAACCCTATCATTAGTCCTTTGACTTAATATTAATAATTATTAACACTACTTTAAAAACTTGAATTAGAGACAGAAAAAATGAATTTCGTCTCCAATGTTAGTATCGATGATACTTGACCAAAATGGTAGAAAAAATTTTAGATGCTTCCTTAAATTTAGACACTAAAATAGAAAAACTTAAGTGAAAAATAAAATTTACTAGACCAAAAGTGTAATTTAAGGTGACAAAAGTGCACATTAGTTTTGTGGCATAGATACCTTAATTGTTGGATCAGTTGAATCATCAAGAATTTGTATGATGATTCGATCAGAAGGCCATGAGAGCCCACATGCAGCACCAATTGATAACTGATAAACCTGCATTTTGAACCATTTATATGTCAATTTCAAAGACAGAAAGTTAAGCTTTAGAAAGTTCACAAATTACATTAAAATGGAAAAAATCAATATTGAAAATTCACCTCTCTTTCATTGTACATTGGCACTTGAACAAGAACCATGGGGTAATTAGAGTTTCCCAACTCAACATCATCCTTAATAGTCTCCCATTTATAACGCTTCTCTGGTTTCCTACCAAACAACTTCACAAAACAAATGACAATTCCCATGTAAACTCTCTCAACCAACATCATCAACGACATGCCTAGGCAAAGAAACACTGCAACTCTCAGCAACGGCACGATCAACGGTTCTCTGATTTGTCTCCAAATAAACTCAAGTTGTAAACCAAGTCCATTCCTTGCTCCTTGAAAAGCATCCATTTTTTTACTTCAAACGTTTTTTTGTATCACCGGAAATGAGAAAGACAATGACCCACCCACTTGGTTGAAATGAAATGTACTTGAATAATTTTAACCAACTTTGCTTAAAGAAAAGGAGAAAAACTTGTTTTTGTTTTAAGGGTGAGGTAGAAAAATTAACAAAACGTTGATATGCTTCAAGATCTAAACATATAACATAAGGTTTTGCTAACTGAAAATACAAACATGTTATGGTTCCTTAATGAAAAAGAATAGAGATACAGAACAGAATAATGACAATGCAAAGCAGATAAATGGTTGGAAAAATGAAAGGAACGATAGAGAGAGAGAGAGAGAGAGAGAGAGTATGAGTGTGTGTTTGCGTGTTTGAGTTTTAGTAAGAGCTATGGCACTGTGATTGTGAGAAATGAGAATGCTCTGTTTTTTTTTCTCTGTGTTCTCTCTATTGAAGTGTTCTTTGCTTTTTATAATGGATTTTGGTGAACTATTACTGCCTCAAAACCCCACTAACTGTTACAACTACAAGAGTGAGCGTGAGGGTTATATAGAATAGAATGACCAAAGGTGTTTTTTTTTTAACACCTTTGTTGATTGTGCATCGATATCTTTAATTTTCAATTGTAAATGTATTACTATAGTACAATTAAGATGATTATAAATCTAATAAACAAGTAAATTGACTTAAATAAAATTTTAAACTGAGTTTTTATCCGATTAGAAGAATGGTCGAATCTATGGTGACCAAATTCATAGGTAACTTGATTAGCAAGTAAAGTTTACTATAGTTCATTTGATTAAACTATTAGTAAAAATAGGATGATTAATAGACCTAATAAACAAGTAATTTGACTAAAATCTTTAGCGAGTATTTGTCCAATTAATTATATTTATCTATTGCATCGATAACAATGTAATCTTAATTATATTTATTTAGGCTATTTAATCATATAATTTCATAGGCTTCAACCAATTTATAGAATTTAACACAATAATAAGTTTTATTTTGATAAAGGTAGTTCCAACCAAAGGTAAGTTTAGACAATATAAACTTTTTTTTTTTACTTGTGGTGTGTTTCGTTTGGAGGAGGACGAGTTCTGAAGATAGAAATAGGTAAGAGAAAATGTGTAAAATATAAAAAACTTGATGTATTGTTTGGTGCAAAAACATGAGAAAGAAAAAAAAAATGGAGAGAGATGTGTTGATTATTTATGAATGTGTCAAATTGCCCCTTTATTAAAAAAACTAATGTTTCTTTAAAAAAAATTAAAAAACTAATGTTAAATAGTATTTATTTTTTGTAGTGATAATGTTAAATAGTATATATCAATTTATATATTTCTAATATTTATTTGCTCAAAAAAAAATTCTAATATTTATATATTTAGCTACTTAGTATTTGTCCTTTTCTTTATTAAAAAAAAAAGTAGTTGTCCTTTTTAATTTACATTGATGAAGCAATCAATATAAAAAAAAAAATGCGGTAAAATTATGACTATGGTTGACTGTATATTTTACACCGGTTTCATTAGTTGATTAAAAAAAAAGTAGTATATTTTTTTACATCATTTCGTTATCGTATGTCTATGTAAGTGATGTTGTAACCAAAAAAAAAGTGATGTAAAATCTATTTTTTACACCGATTCAAAATTCAATGTAGTACATACTCACATAGACATAGTTATCTGTTATGAATACAGACAAACAGGTTAGTTGGACAAATATGATTGTTGGGGGAAAAGGAAAAAAATGGAATTGTTCCAAGGACAAATGTTGAATGATCCAAAGCATCAAGAAACTTGGGAGAGGCCATAGGGAGAATATCTTATTTGTATTTTTCCCTTTTCAATAAGTTGTTTATTGGATACTTGGATTGTTATCAATACTTGAATATTCTCAGCATTTTCTCTTTCTACTTATCAAATTATACACATTTTCTTATGTTTAATTTCTTATCTTTACATTGGTGCTTTCATCATTTACCATGGCGGGAAACAATCAAATGAAAGGACTCAAGGCGTTCATTAATGGTATCAACACAACCATGAAACAGATGATGTGAGGTGCGAATTCATGGGAAAGAGGAAATGATAATTAATAGTCACTGAAAATTCACATACATAAGTGAATGAGTCAGAGTTCAAACCCAAATCATAATATTTAACATAACAATTTCAACATTTTTATTGGTTGAACTAAGATTTGTGGACTATACATTGTTTTTTTTTTAAGTTGTATTTTATGCATTTCACATTGCTCATTATAGTATTTTTTTTATAACCAAATTATTACTATGAATTTTTTTAGGAATTATTAATATGAAATATCCACCGTCGATTTGCAATAAATAATCTTCATGAGGAATCTATCGTGCACAAATTGTGTATTCTCTCTATACATAAGAGTTAGAGATTGAACTTGTTACCACTTTGTCTGACTTACTCCGTGTTTGTTCATTATGACATACTCCCTCCGTTACTAATTATAAGCAAAATTGACTTTTTAGATTCATTCAATTAATGATGTATGTGGTCTATATTATGAATCACATACATCATCAATTGAACGAACCTAAAAAGTAAAATTTGCTTATAATCAGAAACTGAGGGAGTAATTGATACAGACTATTAGACTAATATAAACATAAGTAAATTGCATTTAACTATTATTTACTATTATCAATCTTGATTTATCCTTGGAATTATTAGCATTTTAGTTGTATGTCTTAGTCCTAACAGCCAATCAAATAGCCGGTAGTTGATTTAACTATAATGCAAAACACACATGCGTACGTATTTTGGTCTAACTTTCTAATTAGGGTGTCACATAAACCAAACAAGAGTCACTCAACAACTGATTGGTTGAAGGTACTGTTTTAACTTTCGTTTTCAAATTCAGGTTGAGTGAGACTCCCACTTCTCTAACTTATACTCTATTAATTCTTTTAAATAGAATCATTGATGAAATCAATGATTCAATCATCAGCATTTTCAAATTAATTTCAAAGCTCTATATTTTAAGTGTTAAAGAAAGAAAATCACATCCTGGTAATAATAACAAAATCGTCCGTGCAATGCAAGCATTATCAATTATTTTAACTTTGTCAACAAAAAGTTTTGTCGCAAAAGTTGGCTTGGATACTGATAATACTAATGCGTTGGTGTGGGTTCCGGTATCAGATATGCGTTGGTGTTCGACAAAACACTGACTCATACGATTACACTAAATTACGTCATTTTTTAAAATTTATTATCGACGTCGGTGTTCATATGTTGTGTCCGATGTTTTTGTTTGTGGTTCATATGATGTTAGTAATATTCTATTTTGATATATATGTGGTTGGTACTTTGCAAAGCGTGTGTATTTTTATTTCAATTGGACTAGACATTGTACCTTCCCTCTTACTTCGACACAACTTACTCTTGATTCCTATATTAAGGTTGTCAACATGTCGTCCTCTTCTTTTCAAGAACTAACTTGTACTGTCTGTTTAGCATAAATAAGAAAGATCTATCTATTTTTTTCCATAACTTAGTAAACATGATACTAAAAATGCACAAAAAACACATGTACCTAAAAGACTGAGTTAAGGGAAATGTATCCACGTTTGAATTATTACATCAAAAGCACTGTTTGAATCATGTCTTTGTCTTATTGTCTTATACTCCATAGTAAATTGTTGCCTTGTTTGAATTCACTATTGACTTTGGTTAAACTATCGGTTGACATTGCCACCTCAAGATTCTCATTCAAAATTATGGTTATAAGTTATAACTTAATTACAAAAAAAGTTTATGTAAAACTGTTAGATAATTTTTTTGACTCTCTCACATATATGCTACAATAAAATGGGAAGTAATAATTATTCCCATATGATTTTTGGCTTTACTGAAAAACCAATGTAATCATTGAAGAAGGTTAAGAACAAATGGTGTAGTATTGAGTATTCTGTCAGATTTACCCATGATATATATCTCTAAAGTAACTCTTCACCATATAATTTCACATCTGAAATTAATGATTCATCTCTTGTCTTTACGCAACAAATGTCTGCCAGGAACATATCATGAGCTATGAAGCACGGACACTCCTCGGATTAGGCGTGTCCCGGTGTCGGACACGTGTCGTGTCCGACACCGACACCGACACTTGTAATTATACTGAATTATGTGATTTTTTTAAATTATTAGCTGTGTCGGCGTGTTAGTCTCCATGTCCGTGTCCGTATCCGTGCTTCATACATCATGAGCAACTTTAGTCATTTGACCAAATTGTTATGATTTCATAAAACTGTTGAGGGGACATGGATTTGAAGTTCGTTGACTTCACACCGGACACGACACGGATACTGACACGCCGACACAGCTAATAATTTGAAAAATCATATAATTTAGTGTAATTACAAGTGTCGGAGTCGGACACACGACACGTATCCGCCACGGGGACACGCCTAATCCCTGGAATGACCGTGCTTCGTAGCTTCCCACATATATCAATTTTGGATCTGATTGAAGTGAAGGAATACGAAGGAATTACTAAAAAAATTGATTTGCAATAGACCAATGGCAAAAGAAACAATTTCGTTTGTGTGAATTTTGCTTTATCAAGTCTGTTTGATGTTGCACTCTTTTGCTTTGTTTTGGTTGCTAGTTGCTACGTCAACTGTGTGCATAATGTCTGTGGTCATGGTTGTTGGGCTATATGTTAAGATTTTTTTTCTAATAATTCTTGTGGACTACGATCAAATGCAATTCTTGGATATTCTAATTTTTATTCATTTGGTGATACTTAAGTTTATAGTATTGTGACCAATTTTGATTCATTTGGTGATGCTTAAGCTTATAGTATTGTGATCATAATGGGATTTGAGCACCTAATTCTAGTCCAAGTGTATGGATTTTGATTCTCTGCAGATGAAAAAACACATTTTTACACACTAAACGATCTCGGTTATTAACTTGAACTTAAACGATGTAGATTATACAATAACAAAATCAGTTGTAGACGACTTTGATTGTTAATTTGAAATCAAACAAATGAGATAAAAAATTATGTGGCGGAGTCATTGCATCAAATTCAGATTCCAAGTGTACAAACAATGTAGGCAGAATCTTAGACTCCTTATATGAAGTGTTTAGGGTTACATGGTTACTAAAAAGATAAATGATATTTGTACAAAATCATTTTGTGACAACTTTTGTACAACTATTTCTCATACTCACATTATGTTCTTATTTTCTTTTTTTTTCTTTTCTCTCTCTGTATTATTTTTGACTAATAAAAAAAAGCGAAGGTTGTCACAAAAACTATATCAAATGATTGTATAAATATCATTACTCTATTAAAAATACAAGAATAAGTCTCTTTATCATCCCGGTATATGATTGCTTGCTCTTGGTTTGTCACATTGAGAGTCAAGATTCCAGAGTATGTGACAAGGAAAGGAAGACTTGACTATTACTAATGTAACAGTTAATTATGTCTACAACAAGTGTCCTGTCAATGCTCTAAATTCATATAGTCGATCTTTTTGTTTGCTTATAATATACATTTGAGCAACTTAGAGACAACCTTAAGAATATGAAAATCTCTTGTTGAACTTGATAGAGATTTTTAAATATGCAAGATGTATTAGTTCCACTAATTTGTGTGCTTTAACTTTTTGGTTCTGTTCCCCGGTCAATTACTTGGAACTATGTTTGCAAACAATTCAAAAGAATAGTTAATCAAACTCATGAAGTTTCAAAGAAATCATGCAAAAAATAACATCAACCTTAAAGAGAACAATATCTACACGAAACAAAGTAAAGTAAACATTAAAAGTCAAGTTTATCAAACAATTAACATAATTTCAAATGCGTAGAACAAGTAAAAATAAAAAAATAGTATAGTTAAAGACCCCAAACAATGGAAGCATTTTCTTATCAAACTCTTCAATCTTCACCAAGAATGGACCATACTAATAGTTATTATTATGACATTTATGTGTCATGCAAGCGATAGTTAATTGGATGCATGTGCTACAAGATATGATTTTGCATTACAACAAAAGAAAAATGTGATGTGTTGCTTGTAAGTAATCAATATTTATTTATTTTTGAAAATTTTCGTTTTGTTGCTTAAAAAACAAAATGAAAATAGAAACACAACACTGTTCAAACACTGTATTGCAATCATTAAACCTTATCTAGCTAGGAGTACAAATGTATATGTGTGATTCTGAGAATGTGTTACTTACGTGTTTTGCTTCTTTAACAATTTTGCATTGGTGAGGCTTTAGTGGCACGCACAAAATGACACTACACTACAACCACGTTGAAAATTGCTCAACATCTCAAAGCCAAGACTGTAACAGCCAGCATGTCCTTTTTTTGTATATGATGATTCAACCGTTCAAAGTGTTTCAATTAACAACCTTAGTTTAGTTCGTAGGTTTGAACAACTGAACACCCTTATTGCAATTGAAAGATCACCTGAAACTGGTTGTTATCATAAGAGAAACTTCAATTTGATTTGTCAGTTGTCCATTTCACTGGCCATTGCATTGACATGAGATCAATTTGACAGTTCTTCTACAAGTCAATATTGTCATTTAGTCTCAAACCGGTCTAAAAAAGATCTGATCATATTCATTTTATTCATTGTAATTCCTTTTACTCTCAGGCGCGGTTATGATGTCATATTCATTGTTGAACATTCCAACCATCCCCAAAACTGTTGTGCCGTTTTTGTAGGGCTATTATGATGTTTAAAGAGACTTTTGATCATCTATTTTTGATTTTTTTAAATATTCGAATTATATAATCTGAAATATTACAAATACGCTTTGTATTATATAATCTGAACGGTGACAATTTGGGAATTTTCGACGTGGGAAATGACTACGGTGGAAAAAAAAATTCTTTTATACAAATTGAATTCAGACAAAACTGATGATTGTTCAATAGACTGCTCAAATTGGTCATAATTTTAAAAAAGATCGATCAATAGTTACCACCCGATCAGAATTTACACACAAGAAAGTTGATCGGAAGTTATGATCTAATCATTTGAATTGAAGGGTGTGTTTATCGAGCAACCATCAATAAAATTTGCATGATGTATAGAACACGACAAATCATATGCAAATGCCAAATGAAAAATATTTTTTCAAATATTCAAGGCGTCTAAAAAAAATATAACTGTTATGAAAATAAGTAAATAGAGACAGTAATATAGAGAAGGAGAAGAAGAGAGAATAGGGAGAAGTATTCTTATTGACTGATATGTTCCTGAATGTTACAAATGAGCCATATTTATAGGGAAATAGAGTAGATTATGAACTAAGCCCAATAACCTAGTAGTATGGCCCATTAACCCATTTGTTATTTGGACATCCGCTATTAATATTTATAACACTCTCCCTAGGATGTTCATTGAGGATATGCCTCATTAAAACCTTACTAAAATAAAACTCAGTGGAAAAAAGTTCTAGTGAAGGAAAAAGAGTACAATATCCTTTTGAGTGTGTGATAATCTGCCTCGTTAAAAACCTTACAAGGAAAACCCAATGGGATAAAACCATGGTTAAGGAAAAAAGAGTGCAGAACATATTTATGTCTCCCCCTCATAAAGACAATCATATATAAGACGAAGAAAGTCAAATAATCTTGTATACTAGTTACTCAAATCTTCACTTGGCGGTGATTCTGTAAAAAGATATGTTCATGCTCTTCACTAAATGAGTAGTGCTTGAGAAGTTTCTTCATATTGATTTGTTGCAAGTGGCCCTTTAAGAAATCCACAAATTTCTTGTATGTGTAAAATCATAATCCTTAATAAAGAGCATTCTCCACTTCCTTGATGTGGTGTTAGCATTTTCAAACAATTGGGTGGTATTGTTCTTTCTCTAAGATACAAATTGTATGCTTGACTTTGATGCAGTATCTGTATTTACTGATATTGACAAAAATAAAATATCACAATTCATATAATTAACAAAATACATTAATGTCCTCATTTGAACTAAGATATGGTACTTCAGGATCAATTCAAGTTGTTTATCATTTTCTTGCGGACATGATATATACTAACATCAAATGACATCACAATCACTCAAGTACACAATCAACTAGATTTGTCCATATTAAATACATTTGTTATATAAGTTTCTTGATGCATAAAATCTCATTTAAATAATAAATCTGCAAATCTAAACAAACTTTGCGCATGCAACATATTAAATTTCAAATATTTATATAATCAATAGATGGTAGAATCTCTTCAGGAGTTCAATAATATTTATACCATCATCATTAAAATGATTATAACAAATTCATTTTCAAATATTTAGAATAGACATATGATGTCATGTCTCATGAAAATTAGCCCTTTCATGGAGTTTCATATAACCATCAACTTCAAGTGAGCCATACAAATACATTGTAACTTATCTTTCATGTAAATTGAGCCCTTCATTAGACTTTATCAAGCAAGAAAATGTTTTTGAAATCACTTCAGGTAAAAATGTCTCTTAAAATTAATTATAAGCATTTACCAATTTACTTCTGAACATATCAAACTCTATATATATACATGTATTATATCATTTCAATTTTCCTTTCGCGCGAAGAATCGTACATATCTAATTAACTTCACATCTTCCAGTTTGAGGACTACAAGTCCAAAAAGTTTTGATTTACAATGCGAGTTTGATTTTACTAGAATTGTCTTTTTCGATCTGCAAATATTTCCTTTATTTATAATCTTTAATACACTTTAACTCATGATCCTCATTATTACTTATAACATATAGCGCTATATTATACACAAAATACGTCAACGCTGACTTCATTTCGGTTCCATCTCATTCCATTGAGATCTTTCATTTATAACATAATTTATCGATATTTCATAAATTTACTTGATCAGTTCTTCTGGAACTTAAAATTCAATTTTGTCAAACGACTCTTTTAGAGTTTCCACATCCTCATTTGGGTTATCTTTCTTTTTAGCTCCTTTTCTTTTTCGAGGACTTTTATATTTGAAACCAATTGGTCTACCACACTTCATGCATGGTTGAGGCTCATTTGCATTATTATATTATCCGACAGGGACATCTATTTTGTTTGGAGCATTATCAGCTGCTATTTTAATTTCTTAACTTTGCAAATGAGTTATATTTTGAGGATCAAGAAGATACAATAATATTTCCTTTCAAATATTTTATTTGAACTTCAGGTTCACTTTTCAGCTGCTTATTATCTCCCTTTAATATCGGGAAAATTATTCCATCAATTTATAATCAGCTCATTAGGCTGTAAACAAGTTGGCTCATTTCAATTTATGATAGATGGAGATTAAATATATTTTCCCAATATTCTTTCGAGATTTATCTAGTGTATTATATTGGAGCAACTGTGATATACACAACGCATCCAAAAATTCACTTTGATGGAATATATTAGGTTGTTAACCTAAAATCAATGATAAATTAAGGGGAGAACTTACATATAGTAACGTGTTGGCTTGATGCAAATCAATATCTCAACATACACGATTGTTGATCTCCAAAATAAAGTTTATAAGGCATTGTCTCATAACCAAAATAGAGTTTATAAGGTATAGTCTCGTAAGTATCAATCATACAATTAACTTTAGACGCCTAAAGAGCAGATCTTCAAGTCCATTTTTATGAGCATATGATATAAGTTATTCAAATATAAATTTCAACTGATAATTGATATTTATCAAATGTTTTCTGAAAAGTTAATAAAATAAACTCTTTGTCAACTTAATTGAGAAAACAATTTCACAAACTTCTAATTGTGAGTTGAGAACAAATGTACATGTGATCATTTAGTTGATGCATAAAATATCTAAGTGATTCACATAATCGATATTGATTACAAATATCACCTTATATAAGTTCTATCAAATTGTCAACCTTCTTTGGGAACCAATAATACACAAATATTTTTGGTTGAAGAATCTTCCGGTTCTTCAATAATTGTCCATAGAAATTGTTTACTATTTTTGCATCATAATAGATTCGGGATAACTCAACCGTCTTGCTAATGAAAAACTAAATATAATATGCAAACTTCTGGTTTACACTAATGTGTGTTTAAATTTCACTAATATAAATGTAGTACAAATTAGTGGAACGAGTAACTTTTTCACTACACTAATTTTCTCCATCGTATGTTTTGTAATATATAGATATTTAACATCTCCATTTTTTTTCTTTCAATATGATATCTATTTAGATTAATATCTTAAAATTCATAAAATTTTATAAAAATGCAATCTTAATCTTTAACTTTGTTCCTCCATGTAACAATACAATAGCTCTTCAGAAGCATAACTTCATTAATCCTGCAGTTTTTTGGGAACTATATCATAAATGATCAAGGTAAATCATTATTTAGGCATTCCTTCCGGGATTGTAGTTTAATACACTCAAGAATGAGCCTTTAAAACGTGATTTATAAACTTCCGGTTTACAATAGTACGTGTTCCATTTGTTTTTATCCATTTGAAAAAAATAATGAATAAAATATATTATATCCAAGTGAAGCTATATAATACATATTATAAAGCCTTGATTTATCTTTTGCATTATCATAGATAGACACAAAATTTCTCTAACAAACAAGACTTTATAAATCATACACATTTCTCAATAATATATATTTTCAAAGTTTGACATAAGAAAATATGGATATCTCCCATGTAATATTTATGAGATAAAAATTTTGTTGAATAAGAAAGAAGAAAATCACCCACAAGTCCTAGCTCAACTGGAAAAATGCCAAAATTGTTAGGCCGGATGACATGACCTAGGTTCGAACCCCGATACCTCAACTTGTGTGTGTGAGTTTATAATGGTTTTGCCATTTCGTCTATCTACCAACAAAAAAAATCATAATCAAATATATTTGTTCATAGAATACAAGAGAACAATCTCGCAAGATTATAAAAGAAAACAAAGCATAGAAGTTTAAAATATTACCTCATAAAAAATATTCTTTGATCAAATAATACAATAAAATAAATTTTTGATCAAATACAAATTTTCTAACTCATCTAAGGTATAGGTTTATCAACTGATAGGAGGCTTTGGCCCTATGTCCCCCTCCTTTTTTGTATTTCTCTCCTTTTTATTGAAGTTTTGAGGTAGCAGGCATTTTCTGCTCCTCTTTTTTGGTTTTAAAAAAAAAAACTCATCTAAGTTTATATTAGTGGAACTTTATGACTTTGAGATCTATCATATCAATAGTAATATTCACTAAATTAACTATCATAACCACGGTGTTGGTTATATAAAACAAATAGCATGAATCATTCACCTCTAGGAATAACGTTTAATTTATGATGTGATCTTTCACTATTTTAATGAATAACCACTCTTTTCTTAATTATAAATTTAACTAACATTTCAAAAATATTCTTGAAGATGTTTTCTCAAGACTACTTCAGGAGCATATTTGAGTGGTGTATAAGTTAACATATTGTCTCTTTGCTTTTTCTACTTTTTCCAATCAATTGGAAGATCAAAAGATCTTATAAATTGCTATCATGATCTAAATATCTAGTTCTTCAGGAACTCAACATCAAATCGATCTTATAGACTTCAATCTTAGGGTGTGTTTGTTTCAAGTTTATCAAATTTATTCTTAGGAATAACATTCCTTGGAATATAAAGATGGGAATTTTATTCCAAGGTATTTAGGAAAAATATGTTTGGTTAACTTTATAATATTTCTAGGAACCATAAAAATAGGGATTATAATAGGTAACTATTTATGAATTTATTCTCATCTCAATGGGAACTTTATTCCCATCCTTTTCCTTAGGAAAATTTTTCTATTCCAAGGAACATTTTATACCCGGGAATAAAATTTAGTAAACTTGTAACAAACATAGGCATATATATTCCTATCATTTTATTCTCGGGAATCAACAAATATAACTTGAAACAAACACACCCTTAGTCTAAATGTACAATTGTTTTTCAGGAACTAAAACACTAGTATTTATAAAAATTATGATCAAGAAAAATCAAATTAATTTTTTTCTTTTACAATCCTACTACATTGGTTCTTCGGGAGCTATAACACAAATCATCGCAAACAATCTTTATAATAATGATTAAGAATATTAATAATATAAGCAATATTCAAAGATAGCTTTATTTATTTTCAGCAATAAACTCTTAGGCTTTGTTTGGGAGATTGGAGGGGAGGGGAAGGAAAGGCTTTGGGGGGGAGAGAAATATAGGGGAAATTGAGAAATCTTTCACATTTTTTGAAAGAGTATTTTTTTTTAAAGAGTGATAAATTAATGCTTATGATTAATATATTTTTAATTTTAAGAATATTATAAGAACATAGATTAAATTTGAAGAATACATATAAATCCTTCCAAACCTCCCAAAACCCTCCTCCAATACAATTTTTTAGTTCCTCCAAATGAGGAGGGTTTTATATTTTGAAGAAAAATAAGTCCCTCCTTCCAATGTCCTCTATTTCTTTCAAGTCTTTCCTTCCCTTTCCCTCCAAACTCGCAAACAAAGCCTTAGATAATTCAAACAAAATCGTTACAAGTGCATAAAACGGATCAGCATCAGAAACAATTAAAAATCAACGCATGAGTTAGGAAATTTTGTTGGTTTATATAATGCATATCAAACTCTTAACGGATCAGCATTTGAAACAATTAAAAAAACAACGTATCCCTAGAAAATTTTGTTGGTGAATATAATGCATATCAAACTCTTTTTTTTTTTTTAAAGAATGCATATCAAACTCTTTTTTTGAAGGAAGGAAATGCATATCAAACTCTTAAAAAGCATATATCACCAAATTGAACATTGTTGATAGAATATTGTTACGGTTCTGAAATTGCCAAATTCAGTAAATCCAAATGACCAAATCCTATTACTGAGAAATTGAAAACAATATCATTTATGCAATCACGTGTGTATATACACTAAATTAAATTGCTATAAAACCATGAATCACTGAAATAGATTATACCGATAACTTTTTAGTTGGTTAGAGTGTGTTGATAATAAGTAAATAGAGACACTAACAGAGAGAAGGAGAAGAAGAGAGAATAGAGAGAAGTATTATTATTCACTAATATGTTCTTGAATGTTACAAATGAGTTATATTTATAGGGAAATAAAGTAGCTTATGAACTAAGCTCAATAACCTAGTAGTATGTCCATTAACCCATTTGTTATTTGGACATCCACTATTAATATTTATAACAAGAACAATAATATATACTCCCTCCGTTTTTTATCTTTTGATGTTTTAGCTTTTGACACAAGTATTAAGTAGTAATTAAAGTATAGAAATATGTGTATGTTTTGGACTAAAATGACCTTATTTATGATTAAATTCACATGCGATAAGCCAAATGTCTCAACTTCTTGAATAGTTTTATGATGTGTTTTCAACAAGGTTAAACATAGGGAAAAAATATTAAATATACTAAAATATCAAATATTTTAGAATATAGTTGAACTTCTAAAACATCAAAAGAAAAAAATGGAGTGAATGAGTGTGTGTGTGTGTTGTCTTGCTACTGAGTGTGCTAAGACCACTTTTTGAGGATTCCTAATTAAGAAAATGTTTATAAGAAAAGTTAAGCAATTCAATTTCTAATGCATTTAGTGTATCAATTTTTATTAAAACTTACTATTTAAAGATTGTTAAAAAGTGTCTTAAAAACACTCGTTAGCATTTCCTTTTATATAATTCAGCATTAGAAAAACAGAGTGGTCGTTGTTCCATAGTAGTAAAAATAACAATGCAATATTTAAATACATAAATGGATAATTCTTATCAATGAACTCAAACAACAACCATATAGACTTTTCTATATACTTCTTAAATTGTTCAACCTCTAAAATAAGTCGATCTAAGAGTAAAGATGTGATGACAAAAATGAATCAGAAGTTACAACATAGTTTTTGTGCGATCGAAAATAACAATCATCTAAATCAAAGAGGCTTACAATCATGTAAATCAAATTTATTCAACAAAAAAAATCATATAAATCAAAGGCTTTTAAGTTTTAAGTAGACCGAGAGTCTCATGGAATAATTACCCATCGTGGTGGGACCCCAAAAACTAATGAAGTTTGACTGAAGACCCAAGAGCGACAAAAACAAAAATACAAAATCTGTACTTACGGCACATTTGATATTGTAGTTAATTCAAATTGTTTCTTTTTTCTTTTGAAGGGAATTGTTTCTTCTTCATAAAGCTGTACACGATTTGACTATCCTTATAATAATTGATTCACACTTTGACTATACGATTTCAGTTTTTGAACCTTGTGAGATTCTTTGGATCTCAACAATAGTTATCCGTTACCTTCTTGGATGATTAAATATTTTTGATTCGGAATTAATTTTTCAAAAAAAATTAATATTCCAATCAAATACATAAATGAATCAAGCAATAAAACAGGAAAAATTATGCTTTAATTTCAATTAAATTATACCATAAACGAAATTAAATGGAAATTAATTCCAAAATCAACCAAGAAAATGTCATATGCTATGAAAAATAAACTGGTCAACATATGCTATGAAATTCCTTTAGCCCTTCTTCACATCAACCATTTTATCACTTGTGATGTTAGTGTTTAACAGATAGATTTGGATCCTCTAAGGGCGCTTTATGGTGCAGCAGCGGTAGGAACCGATAGATTTGGTTTCGTGTTAGATTCTTTGTGAACAACACTCGTCAAAGAAAGGCCAAAATGTTCAAAAATAATGGAAAATAATAGAACTAGTTTGACTGAAATAATTCAAACAGAATAACTAAAAATGTCTTTTAATAACTCCATGCACCTAGCTAACTCCCCAACTCAAGAAGAAAACAAAGACAAAACTTGTAAGTTTTCAACACAAATTGTAAAGATAAAATAAAATAATGTAATGCCATAATAATACTCCTTTCTAATTTCTGACAACTGTACATTATGTCAAATATCCTAGTTGTCATCACAAATTCCGCTGTTAGTTTCATTCTGTTACCATGTCAGCCTCTCCATGGCCTGAAATCAGAACAAAAAAAACAGTTACAATAAGATGAATGGAAAAATGTACGAATTTTAGCAATTGCTTGGATGGAGAAGTGTCTCATGTGGTCTGCAGTGGACCGGTGCCTGAAAAATCGATCAAAACTTTGATAGTGACTAAAGCCGAAAACATAAAGTAGAAGTTCAGGGTCTTTCACGTTCTTATAGCTGAGACATTCAACTAATTAGTGTTGATTCGACAAAAACAAAAGAAAACATATAAATTACGTTTTGTTTGAGTCACCAATTTTGTTTTCTTTGTTCTGCCGAACTGACACCAACTAGATCATCATCTCATTCTCAGCCGTGAAGACCAGTAATACTATAAGCTTCTACTCATTGTTAGAATATCGAATGCTTTTCAAGCATTAGTCCACCGTAGACTAAACGAGACACTTCTCCCCACCCTAAAAGCCGTCATATTATTGACATGAAATGGTAATATGAAACATCGTATCATAAGAGAAAACAGTACCAAAACCATCTATTCATCAGGCAAAGAAATATTGATGTCAGGGGATGTCCTTTGATCTGAATATTCATCAGAACTGTTCCAAGTATCATCATCAGGAGTGGCATCTAAGTTCAGTTTATCACTTGAAACATTGACAGACTCTCTCTGGAATTGATCAGGTAGCTGATGAGACATAATAGGTATCATAAAGTTTTCACCATGAATATTTGCTTGTGAGATAGGTCTTGCTGCAGTGACTATTTCTGGACCAGTTGAAGTTGGAGAAGCCACTGTTTGTTCACGTTGGTACTTCCTTTTAAGAGGCTTGTTGTTGTTACCATTTGACATGAAGCTCCCCACTACAATCTGAAACCAAGAATGAGTTAAGAAGATTATCAATCTTATATATTTATTTCAGCTATGGAAATGATAAACTAAGCCTCAATCAAATACTATATATGCTTTATTTGGTAAAAAGTATGAACAAAGACTAACGAAGCATGAGCAATAATTCGCGTGGCATTTGTGGGTGATTTGAGTGACGAATCGCAAGTTTTGATCCACTGGTTGTGACAAGTGAGGCGTGGTTTTGTAGGGATATTTTTTTAATCATGGGACGTTGCTTACTCGGAACAAAATTTGACCCGTGAGGAAGATGGTTAAGTTAAAGAATAGCAGATAAGCTTATGGCGAAGGCAGATAAGTTAGCCGATAGTGAATAAGCTACAAAATTGGATATAAAGTGATTGGTAAGATTACGCGCTGAATCAACTGATAAATATAAAATGGCATGAAAATGTACTTTTAATTAATATTTAATTATTTTTCAATTAAGATAATGAAAGTAAAAATGACAGAAAATATGATGCCATGTAAGCTCAAACACTATTTGAAG
>Ga0228711_1002679_pt1 | contig 27475 bp, 23 predicted proteins | sample MedpolnodulmetaG_2_FD_177996 | JGI IMG/M metagenome (GOLD analysis project Ga0228711, IMG submission 177996) | Root nodule microbial communities from Medicago polymorpha collected in Santa Monica, California, United States - brown nodules | ecosystem: Host-associated > Plants > Roots > Nodule... | reverse complement strand
AAAAAAAAAAAAAAAAAAGGGCTCCTCTCAAAAGGAAAAAGCGCTTAATGTAATAAATAGGACAAGAATCCTTTCTAGTGAAATTCTTGCTAGAGAGAGATCAGTGTGTAGATCTCCACCTTTGAATTTTTGTTAATCAACCTCTATCAAGTTTGAGTATTCTTAATCGGCCAGACATACCTTTCCACGAAGATGAGTTGTTACTATTGGACAAATTACAACAATGAGCTTGTATTTGAGTGATACTAGGTTGGTGTTTCAAGTTAACTCTCGTTTAAAGAATATTACAGTTCATTAATATTGATTCAAGTGTTCGACGACAACTTTATTGATTTACATCAGTATATAATGACACTCTCTTGAGTGGATCTACAATGATGTTCTAGATCTTAAGTTCGTGATTTTTTCTAAAAACGATGATAGTTGATTTTGGCCTTTGATTTATTTTTTGGCACATACAGGACATTCAACCATTTATGTTCAGCTTAGTACCATGATTACTTATAGGTCACCAGCTCTCAACTCTAAATCATTTTTTCTAAATCGACCTATTCACACATGATTCGTCACTCGGACCTTTAGTGATGATGGTTCTTCACATCAATTGTAATTCTTTTTGGTCGTTTGACGACTTTTTCAACTTGAATATTCGAATATTTTTAGTTTTATACTCATGAAGAAGTTGTGTGTCGCAAACAGACCTCGGGGCTTTAAGATGAGACAAGAGTGCGAATAAAGAATTATTGTGGACTAGTATAGTTTTGAAGTGATAACGTGCTCCAAGATTGTATGTGTTTTTATGAAAAGACGGTTGTAGATTTCAACATATATTCATTTTAAAATGGTGCTTCAAAGCATGTCTTCAAATAATACTTGTCTTGAAATCTTCAATCAAGATTATGCTCCTTGCCGATATGCTTGGTCTAGAGAATTTAATGTTTAATAACTGGGTTATTCGTGTTGAGTTCATTTTGCCAAATGGTTTAGTATTGGACTTGACTTCATATGTACTTGTTTGTTGACCTAATATAGGTGATATTGGTCATCGATCATATGAATGAGTTAATGAATGGTTTGTTGGTCAGATGTAGATGATGCTAGTCTTCAAATATATGATGAGTTAGAGGATGGTTGTGTTGACAAATCACTTGAGCTTGATTCTAACGGGTTGATCTTGAGCTTATTCCAAATGATATTCTTAAACCTTGATGCATATTGATTGTCCTGATTGTTGACCCAAACATACTATCTTGACCGTCGATCCAGACGATGTGATTTGCTTTCAAACAATGATTTGGCTCCTATTGTCTTTGCATCCGGAAGGCTTACTACTTTGGTGTAGTCCAAATGATCGAATCTTGACTTAACTGGACTTTGACCAAAACATGCATAACAATGTCTCCTTCATTCTAAAGCATATTTATCGTCTACCAGATCTAAGTAGGCATATGAATATCATCAAGCTTATTTGCTCACGTTTCATAAGTGTTGCTTTGTCTGATTGTTCGAACTTTTCTTCACTTAACCGTGTTCTTAAGAACTTGATCAATTAATTCATATTTCTGTGTGTATATATTTGAGATTTATTATGATACACCTATTAGTTTTTACGAAGGTTTGTTTTAGCAATGCACACCTTAAGGTGTATTTAGCCACTTTTTAGTTATCAATTGCTAAAATACTCATTCTAAAAAATAAGTGGGCGTATTTTAGCAAGGGTTTGGGGGAGTTGTTAACTTACAACCACTTATTTTTTAGAATGGGTGTTTTAGCAACATGCACCTCAATGTGTATTTAACAATTTTTTAGTTATATCTTTGCTAAAATACTCCTAAAAAACATGTGGACATATCCTAGAAAATCCCTATATATATTAAGACTTACTCTATTTGTAGATTTGATATAATTGTTCATTAGTTCATATCAATTTTGCGTGGTTATTCAATCGGATAATACTTAAACTATCATTTATGACTTAATATTAGTTCAATCTACTTGGACATAGATAATCTTTAACATATTTATAGTTTCTGCTTGAATCGTGTACACACTTGAACGCACCGTTGGTAGACAATTATTCTTTAGCTTTGTTATCATTGAAATATAAATGAATAAGACATTGTATTTGAACCAATTTGATTCTAACAATGTATAAAGTAGAGTTTTTTTTAGCTACTAAACTAATAAAAAATATAGGTAAGTATACATAACAAAAAAATAAAGATAAATTGTGAGAAGAAAAAACTTGTTTGATTGACTGTAAGCGTCGTAAATGAAATGTGCAATAGTTATTCATAGGCAAAGCTAATCCATCCCTCAAAAAAAAGGCAAAGCTAATCCTACTAGGCAAAATACCATGGCCTACAAAATTTAACCGTAACTTGCCTTAATCGGCTACACTCGCGGTGCTAAACGTTTGGCTTGATTTTCTCATATCTCGCGACATTTATGTTTCCATGATCCATGTGTGCATTGTTGTTCCATATCGTGCCTTCATAAATCAGTCATTTTAGTTTGTGAAGTGAGGCTATATACATGGATCCCATGTATTGCTATAAATTCAAGTTCCACGTGCCTTTGACTTATTTGACACTCTCACAACCTTCGCGAACTTTAGTGCACTTGAGAAAGATTCGTATAGCTCATAGTCATGTGCTTTTAGTTCGATTGATCTTCATTTGGCTTCTTGCGGATTGACTAAACATAATTCAATTGCTTGCCGATTTTAACTAGCAACTTATATTAATTTTAGGAGCAAAAAATGCCCCTTTATGCTGCATTATTTGTAAAATTAAGTTGAGAGGTGATGAAATGCAAATAGAAATTACTACATGAACAATGGTATCATTGTGCCATAAGATAGAGAAATATTCATTGTAAAATTTTGTTCGACTTGCAAAAGAGCAAAAGACCATTAAACCTTGTGATGACTCCTCATCATATCATGCATTTATGCGCGTTTTATCAAGTCTTTTTGGTAATTTATTTGAAATTTTTAGAGGATTTTTGAATGAGCTACTCGTGGTTTTCGAGAAAAGTCGATCTTGTATCAAAAAGATTTTTTGTAAGTCATTTTACTTCCATGACAAGACAACTCTATATGTGTCAAGGTCTTTTTGGTAATTTTTGTCAGGTTGATCCAATTAGATGATGCTTGGTAGAAGTTACAAAGGTATTTAAACTTGTTACAATGAAGAATTAAAGATCCGACTATGCTTGGGAAAATTCTGCCTCAAGCCACAAAACATGTCAAAGGTTGAGATAATTTTGAAAATGAAGAATGGAAAGCCAAAAAAGGAACTCGGTTATGTGTGATGCACGAGGCGTTTAGCATATGCAATATACCCCGAACTTACGTCGTTGTGCTTGTGGCAGACAACATCATGCGCGAAGTGCATACGATACCAATCACAGGCTGACAACACATTAATGAATATGATGCGTGAGCCTCATGTACGACCTAGAAATTTACTATAGTGCCCTATTTTCAACCAAAAATGAGGGATATGAATTTTGGTGGCTCTGAGGCATAAGGTGCGATAAAGCAACCCTAAGGTCGTGTTTTTGAAGGCTTAGAAACATGTTGGAAGATCAATACCATTGTCTATGTATCTTTCTCTTATCTTTTGAACTTTATTGTTTATTACTACTATCACGTGTGACTAAACTCATAAATTATGATTGAATTTGAAACTTTATAATATGCTTGAAAACATGTGATCTATGAGTCCTTATCTTAATGCAATTAAAACTACGTTTATTTGATTAAAAAAAATCATGGGATGATGGACTCGAGCAAAAAAATGTTATCTCAATAAATGATCCATTATTAAGGGGATTTATATGTGGCTTAGAAGTTTGAAGTTTATTTTAATTTTTGAAGAAGGAATTTGAAGTTTATTTGAGGGTTCTCAATAAAAGTGTTCAATGTGATACTTAAATCACGAGACTCTTTCACACTATAGACCAACTTTTTGGGTTATATTCTTCTCATAAACTTAAGTCCTAATAATTGATGCTTCGTTGAGATGGATCATAAGATTGCTATCTATATGCTGAAAGTTCCTCCACCAAATGCTGATAGGTGGGTGAAACCGCTAAAGTAAAAGAACTACCATCTAATAGATAAAGTAAAAGTTGTCGTAGACGTTAACTCCTAAAAGAGGTAAAATGTTAGAAGTATGACATTAAATAGATAAAAGTTTAACATGACATGTTAACACTCTAACAAATTAGTTTCACATGACATGATCAAATGCAATCGGAAAGTGAATCAATATTTTTTCTATGTCCTGTTATCGAGTGCTCTAAAGACACTGATTAAGAAAACAAAAAACGAAGTTTTAAATTGTAAATAACATTTTTTAAACCTTTAAAGACTGCACAACTTTCAATATAAATACTACTATATTTGATTTTTAACCATTGTCCGAAGCACTGGTTAATGGAGTATTTTTTAAACTTTTAGGGTCTGTTTGATTGTCAGGGTAGGGAGACATGATATGATACATTAATCATATCCTGCTCAAATATCATGTTTGATGCACCAAAGGGATATGATAAAATAAACCATTTTCCTATCTTATCATGACTTTCCTCTATAATTTCTATCCTGAGTATATGATGGGTTAAAAATTATCCTGATGTGATTAGAAGATAATTCCCTATTTATTATCTTGATATTCTGTCATTTTTAAAATATTGTCATTTTTAAAATAATGATAGCATATATTTTCTATTATAATTAATAACACGCCTTTTTTACAATATTTATTACGACAACAATTTTTTTATTTAATTATAATGATATCTTGTTTGTTATCATGTGCACATCAAACATATGATAGGATTAATGTTTATCATGTCATCATCATATCTTATCTATATCCAGCTTTGTATTATATCATGCTTCTATCCTATCCTGACCATTAAACGGACCCTTAAATACCGCACAACTTTCAAATAAATAAGGCTGATGTGGGTTTGGGTGGCGTGCAAGAGGGGGCAACATTTGCGTTATGTGATGTCCAACAAGAAAAACTTGTAGTTAGTTTTTTAATTTGATCCAAACCAAACATCATTTCCAATCTAAATCTAAACCAATAGAACGAACCAACCCCATATAAGCATTCAATTCAACACATCATCATCTTGAAGTACTCTCATCTCCGATAGTAACGGAATTCCAACCCAGAAATCTCTAAAATACCCTCCAACTTCCCCGACTATGTTGCAGAGACCCAGACGGCGTTGCGAAGGCACAGCCATGGGCGCTATCGTTCTTGATCTTCGTCCCGGTCTCGGAATCGGTCCTTTCTCCCTAGGTAATTCTCTCTTCATTTCACCAATTCGATTATTACATTCATCGCTCTTAATTCCCAATCGAATAATTCTCCGATCTATTTCCGAATTCCGCTTCATCATTTCCATTCCCTTTTCATTTTTCGAATTCCGATTAATTCGATTTCATTTTTTAAATCTAGCGCGTTTACAAATTTAGGTCAAACCGATTGTGATTTTTGATCGATTAGATTATCAGTTATTAATAGTCATGTAATGTTGTTAAGTATTGTGGAGCTTTGTTCAGGTTATTTGATGATTTTTCGGACGAAATGAGTTTGTGTTATTCGGAATCTTGTTGGAGTTTGAGAATTGGTACTGTGTTTAAGAGGTTATTGTTTTCTTTGTCATGTTTAGGGATGCCTATATGTGAAGCATTTGCTCAGATTGAACAGCAACCCAATTTGTATGATGTGGTGCACGTCAAGTATTTTGATGAGGTTTGTGACGTAATTTATTGTCGTTTGTGTTGTCAGTGTTTTATGTGAATTTGCATAAATAATGTTAGAAACTAGAGGTAATAGATTTGTGAAATACTGAAATTCATTGCATTGAAGCGCAAAAAGTAGGAATTATTGCACCACACTGTAGTTTTTTAATTCTGTGGAAACTGATTTATTCATGGTTTTGTGTCTGGAGCTCTGTAGCACCGACATGACACCAACACGTGTTTACACTGAATTATGTCATTTTCTCAAATTATTACCGGTGTCGACGTGTCAGTGCTGTGTCCGTGTTTCATAACTCTGGAGGCCTCTGCTGCTCTATATCTTTACTTTGTGAGAGGTTTATTTATGTTTACAATGGTTTTTTATGCTTTGTGCATTTGCAGGAACCCCTGAAGTTGGACATTGTTATTAGCTTTCCTGATCATGGTTTTCATCTTCGTTTCGATCCGTGGTCTCAGGTTTTTCTTTTTTCCTATTTATGATGCCAACAATTGATTTTTACTTAAATGCTTATTCAGGCTCTTGCGCGTGTGGTGGGGAGGGGGAGGGTATGGTTTGAAACGTCTAAGTGAAATATTTTATTATTGCATCTTTAATAGAAAGCATGAGTGTTTCAATGGCCATTATCAGAGTGTCACAATTTATTTATGGGATCTATCATTGGCGCTTTAGTTTAGTGTTGGGGTTGCACAAATTATTATCAATACAGGATTTTCATAACAAAAACTATGTATGTAGAACTATTGGGAAAAGTACAACTCCCACATCGGTTAGAGATATGGCCTAAATAGAGCTTACAAAGCTTTCGTAATTATCACCTTACAAGTCAATTTTGTGGGCTGTTAAGCCCGAAACTTAAGATGGCATCAAAGTCTATCTTAAACCAGTTATTGGGCTTCCCACGTTATCCATGCAGCTGACCCAATAGCCTTGGACGTGACACAGTGTATTGGGAAAAACTTGATGCGGAACCTGGTAAGAGAATAATAAGGAAAACTGTGTAAGGATCTTGTGTTTCTATCCCCGTGCAAATGTAAACTGTGGGAGTGTGTAATTATAGTCTAGAATTTTGCAATACTTTATTCTACCAATTTCATTGGGAGTGGATTAGTTGAAAGTGAGGGGTTATTCGACACTAGGTCCGTTTCTTTTCTTACATTTGTGTTCCTTCCTGTGAAAAGATGATATCATGCTAGAGAACTTGTATTTTTTAAGCTGATATTGCTTAGTCAAAAAATTGTGCGACACTTCCAATATTCTCTCTCTTATAGATTTAAAGCTCCAACCTCAGCTGTATGTAGCAGTTCTTATGCTTTCATTCATTTTATGCTGTCGCAGAGAGCTTGTTTTTTTTATTGGTTTCTATACTTAACAAGATGACTTTATCATGACAACACTTTCCAATACTATTTTAGAGACTGCGCCTTATTGAAATATTTGATGTAAAGCGGCTTCAAATGCGCTATTCTACTTCTTTGATTGGGTGAGTTTCTGGACCTACAATTTTGCTACAATCTATACTTGCACACAGTTGGATTTGCTTCTAACTTATGCACTTCCTAGTTAATATTTTGGTTCTTCACTTCCAAAAAGTCATTGTAAGTAGGCATCTGCGGAGAAGTTAAATAATGGTTTTTTTTAATAAAATAAAATGTAGCAGTTTATTTCAACTTTTATGAAAGGGTATTGTTTTTAAAGACTCATTGTTACTATAATATTCTGTTAGTATTTCTTTCTCTACAAATGATTATTGATAAGTTTATCCAAACTAACTCTTATTATGAAACCCCTAATTGATATTCTTTTCAACTTCTAGGGGACCAACAACGCTAGCTACTTTTGTTGCCGTTTATGCACTGTTTGGGCCCACATACCCAGGGATTTTCGATAAGGATAGAGGCATTTACACACTGTTTTACCCGGTAATGCATCAGTATTGGTCTTTATTTTGGTTTTACTATTCCACATTAAAATATTCTGGTTTATTTTTTTCTTGGTTTGGTCTTTAGGGGCTTTCCTTTGCATTTCCTATTCCGGGTCAGTTTACAGACTGCTGTCATGATGGGGGAGGTATATCATAATTAATTTGAAAAGTTTCAAGTTTTCTAGTTTTCATACGTTGACTTTGTTTCTTTTCATAATTAATTTGAAAAGTTTCAAGTTTTCTAGTTTTCATACGTTGACTTTGTTTCTTTTCATTATGAAAGTGGAATTGCCATTGGAGTTTCCAGATGGGACAACACCAGTTACATGCCGTGTTTCTATATATGATAGTTCCTCTGGTAAGAAGGTTGGTGTAGGCTCTTTAATGGATAAGGCTTCTGCTCCTCCATTACCTACTGGCAGCATTTACATGGAAGAGGTTCACGTTAAGGTTTGGTTTTGTTAATCTCTAAAATCTAAGTTTGTTTGTGTTTTTGCTTATTTAGTATGACACCTTTAGTTGGCTGCATAAGCTTTCTGCTTGTCTTGGCAAGGTAGCTATTATTTATTGTCTAATTCAGTTCTTTCCCTGTTATATAGCTGGGGGAAGAATTGTACTTCACTGTTGGCTCCCAACACATTCCTTTTGGTGCATCCCCACAGGTGAGCTTAACATTCAATCACAATTGTTATACTTTTATCGGATTATTTTCTCGTGCTTTCACTTCTTCTCTTGTCACCTTCCACTTCATTTTTATTCTTTATCTGAAACGAGGTGTTTAACATGCTTCCTGTTTTACGCAGGATGTGTGGACTGAGCTAGGACGTCCCTGCGGTATTCATCAAAAGCAGGTACCATAAATTACTAGTTCTTAAAAATGGAATATGGATATTTTGTAGGATTCTTGTGGACTTCAACTAATGCACTACAGAAACAAAATGAATTCTTTATGCATCTTTACTGTTGATGTACCAGGGAAAATTGAATTTTTGATGATTTATACAGTTCCACTATTGAGATTTTGGTGTACACTTTTGAGTCTGCCAGTAAATATAAAATTCAATTTCAACATACCAACCAATGCCTTCCACCTTATAATTTAATGGATCATACGAGGACCTAGCCAACTGACTGCTGTGTTTTAGCCTACTGACAAGTTCTTTTTGGGTAGAGCTCTAAACACTGGGAGTTGAGATGGATCCAAACAAAAATTATCAATTTAAAGATTATCTAAAGAAAATCTGAAGCTTTTTTATTTTTTTAACAAGCAAGAAAATCTGAAGCTAATTATTGCTGCTTGAATGAGTATTTCCTTTGTGTGGATTCTGACGTTATTACTCTGCAGGTAGATCAAATGGTTATACATTCTGCCTCTGATCTTCGGCCACGGACAACTATCTGTGGAGATTACTTTTATAATTATTTTACTCGTGGTCTAGACATCTTATTTGATGGGCAGGTTTGCACCTTACCACATTCTTCTGTATCTATACACACAAGCATACAATTGACAATCAATGATCCCCCTTATATGTTTTTTATTTCAGACTCACAAGATTAAGAAGTTTGTGTTACATACTAACTACCCCGGCCATGCTGATTTTAATTCTTACATGAAATGCAACTTTGTCATCTATTGCTCAGATGGTGAGCAATCTTTTATTTGCATTGCTGTATTTAGATTGGTCTCAATGTAACAGTTATATAATTTTTTGCTGTGAAAAGTGGTAAAATCTTTTCCCCCTTTCCAGCTGTCGGAGGATCTTTTCAGGATGTAAATAACAGCAAACAGAGGGTTATTACACCTAGCACAAAGTGGGAACAAGTGAAGGTAGCTTTTACCCCTTCCAAATTGTATGCTTGCCTTTTAATGATGTTTCATCTTGGAAGATACTGAGTTATAGAAAATCTGTATGTACTTATTTAAAATGAAGTAATTGTAGGAAGAAAGTCGTGAGTAACTTTGATGTAGGTTTCTTATAATAATAAATACAATTTTTTATCATATAATAATATAGCATGTAATGGATTCTTGTAGGAAATACTTGGAGATTGTGGGCGAGCTGCCATTCAGACACAAGGTTCTGCCAGTAACCCATTTGGTTCTACTCTTGTATATGGATATCAAAATATTGCTTTTGAGGTAACCCATTCTTTGTGCTTATGGTGCTCTGCTTATTTAATAGTCCAGTCTATTATGGTGCCTTTGAGTAACCCTAAGCTATACTTTTGTGATTTTAGCAGGTGATGAAGAATGGTTATATTGCAACAATAACTCTCTTCCAGTCATGATGATGGTATATTTTTCTTATATTGTGTGTTGTAATGTAAATTTCAACTTTATTCAAATTAAATAGCAAGCGATAACCTTAATTTTCTTTTCTTAAATCTTAGTTATTGGTACAGTCATAAAAATCCAAGTTTATTTCTTACCAACCACACAGTACTAGACCATTATTGTCCTGATATTTCCAGCTTCTGTCATGCTAGACTTTGATTATACATCAGGTTTATTTACTTATGTTAACCTATCTATTGCTGGTGATGAGACTTTGAATTATATGTCTTGATTCAGGGGCTTTTGGAGTTTGGCTACACCTAATCTTTCTGCCTATCATTCCAAGGTTTGCGAAGCGTGGTTGTGGAACTTCACAAGGAGTAGCAGGCTTTGTACGTTCACTGTAAAAAATCTGAATAGTTCAATCGGCACCATCATTATCGTGTCAATGGGCTATGGTAAATTTGTACAGCTGTGTAACAAATTGTACATATAAATCATGTAATTAACTGATATTGTCTTTGCACAATGCAAATACAATAAATTCCTAATGCTTAACTTCCAGATGATTTCACTTTGTAAGATTCTCTTTTACTTTCCTTTGTCTGGGTTAAACATGATGTCCGACTAATCCAAGCGGTACCGATTAAAAGTAACGGGTTGGTATTATTGTGTTGATTCAGAACTCATTTCAGTTCAATTACTGGGTCAAGAAGAATGAAATCCAATTAATATGAACTGAACTTAAAGCTTTTTGTGCAATCGCACATACCTGTTCTGTCAAATTTTCTTGTACTCATTTTCACGCTGGAATGGTTTGAGCTTTTTCCATTTCTTCCCACAATGTTTTTACTTGTCAAATCCTACCGCATTCATCATTTCACATCTTTCTTTCGCTACAAGCTAATTTAATGCAGTGAATGGACACCTTCAGGGTTAGTGGTACTAAAATGGAAAACTCGTGAATGTTGGGGACATATTTAAGTTCATGTTTTTCCCCTCAATTTATTAGAAATTGTGTTTTTTTATTCAACCTGGCCACTCGACCAGTCAAGATTTTGTTTAAAAAAAAAACATCAAACGATTGTTTTTATTGTTTGAATACAACCTTGGGTTTATCAATTTTAGTCATTAACTCTTCTTCAATTTCCTCCCTTTGAGCTCTCTTGATCAAGCTTTGCATGCCTTCTCCTTTTTATAAAATGTTCACTTTGGCTGGATTACATGGCTCATGCATGCAAATAAAATGTCAATCTAAGCAAGACTGAAGAAACAAAGACGGGGGACTAATGACTCGATATGCACCAGTGGCCAGGGAAAAACGACCAAAGTCACTACTAGTAGACATCCACTTTCTTGGTAGATTTTCACTATAGGCTAATGACACCCAAATCTTATATATAAATATATAACTGGTACACTATCATCTTGAGATTGCACGAAATAGAATAACTTTGTACAAATATGTTTTGCCTTGCATTTGATCAACTTGCACAAGATTATTCAAAACACAACAAAATAATTCAGTATTAATACTAGAAACTAGAGTAACTTCTAGTTGTACATCATGCAACCCATACAAATCTTATATACAAGTCCTGCCCGTGTCCCGACACTGAGACAGCCATAAATCCATATGCTCTATGATCTTTTGTCGAACTTTGTGAACAGCATCAGGGGATGTGCAGTTCTTCTCATTGCCTAAAAAGAGATTTCACAATTAGAATGTTGATTGATATAGCAAAATAACGCATACATATTGTTTGTCACTTTCTTCCTTAATGTTTTTTTGTCTTAACTCTTTGATTCTCAGGGAAAAGAGCTCTATAATCCAGGTAAGTAAAGACTGGTGAATGATTGTTACAGACAACGTTTGAACTTGGATACTCCCGATAGATTCAATCTTTGCCGAAAGTCATTAACCTCTTGATCCTACGCCTACCCGCTTGATTATTTTCCCTCTAATGTTTTCATTATTATTATCATTAAAAATGTTTTTCTTCTTTTTGATAAGCATGAGATTTATTTGTTGATGCCTTGGAGAAGAAATCTAGGTGATAAATTAAACCCAATAAATTGCACGTTGAAGGTTGGCAGCCTAAAAAATACCGCGATGACAATAATGATAATTAGACATACCTTCAATATTAAAGGGACTTTGAGGGCATCCTCGTATGTCAGTTCCATGGCCACAATTATGACAAGTGATAGTGTAGGAAGGCACTGAAAGTATAATAGTGATAAAACATTATTCAGCAAATCTTATGAGAACATCATAAATTATTACACGAATAAAGAATGCTATGGTCTAACTTGATTAAAGTAAATTCTAACTCACTATTAGGTGATGAAATTTGTTTTGATGCACGACGCCAAGGATCCTGTGAGCCATTTGTGAATACTATTTTGGAACCTGTCCATACACAAGTTAAATTTGGATACATGAAATGATGCCAAATTTCAAGATTATATAAAAGTATGTATTCATAATAAAATCATAGAAGAATGTAAAATATGTAGTGTCCAACCAAATATGCCTACTGCGAAAAAATCCAAGTTACACAGGTTAGAAATATGACCTTAAAAAAAGCTTATAAAGCTTAGGCAATCCTTACCTAACAAAAGGATGATTTAGGCCCGAAGTCCCAATTCTAAGATGGTACAAGAGTTTATCATGGGTTCGCTGACAGAGTTCTACAAAGTTTATACAACTCTAAACCTTATATGTTTTATTTTGTGGGTTTTGTAATGTAATGTAAGGACTATTCAAGCCTTATAACTTATAAGCACTACTTAGGTCATATCTCTAGTTGATGTGAGACTCGATACAATAAAAAAGAAAACAAAGAAACAACAATTTTTGCAAGTTTCTAACCAGCAATTTTTGTGCCTCCATAATATATATTTGTTGCATCAACATCAGGAAATATGCCCTCTCCAAAGACATTTTTGCAAAGGTCCAAATGGTATCTGCAATTTATGAGCACCATTCCGTAAATATTTACAGGATCATGAAAACTAGAAATATTAAAATAAAGTTTTTTTATGCTATGTATACAAAAGAGGAGGAAAGGAATATTGTCAAGAGAGAAGTATATTAACAATGGAAATAAGGATATTGCCTTGTGTCGACTTTTGAGGAGCGTATACTGTCATTTGAGGGAGCCACCTGAAAGTATGCAACCTCAGTACAAACTTGAAACCACCAGAGTCTACCAGAACTGTTTTCAGTGATAGCAGTGTTCTTCAAGTTCTTTTGGTTATAATCTTGTGTACTTTCACCTTCAGTTCCAAGGTAAAACTCTTTGATAAATTTGGCGTAAGCATCCTGCATAGTTAATTATATATGTGCCAACTTAGAACTATACAATAAGATAAAAAAAATTACATGACTATATTGTATGACAAAGGAAAAATATTACTAAGCAAGGAAAAATAAAAATGAAAGGTGAATTTAATTTGAACATCCAAAACAAGTTCATTCAGGATTGAGCCATTTCGAAATGTTTTGGCAGAAGTAGCTAAATTGAAAAGCATACCACCAAATCCTCGCCGTCCTTCTTCGCTTTAACAAGAGGCTTGCATAATATATCAGGATTCCCGTATTGAAACTGAAACATTCACAAAGAAGACATGGTAAAGTTTAAATACAAGATATTGCAAGAAAGAATTAATAAAAAAGCAGCATGAGTCAAATCAATTACCGCTGTAACAGCAGCATCAGCCAAGAAATACAAGAAGTCACCATCAATTTCAAGCTGCAAAACAAGAAGTTCCCAACATGAGAATCGTAGAATAAAATCTAGTGGGGACTCGGGAGCGTGAAATTGTATATGGCTAAACTATAATATGCTCTAGAAGGTGTAAGAAAGAAACAAGCATACATCAGCTGCATTAAAAGAAGCCTTCAATGCCTTTCCATTGGTTGCAAGTTTTCGTTCGATAAGTCGAGTGGTTTCTTGTAATGCTGCCTTACATTCAACACCTGCTGACTCACCAATCTGCATGTTAAAGATAGAAATCTAAACTTTGACACTAGAAAATAGTGAAATTTGTAAAATATACACCATCTTGACACACAAAAATGTATGACTAAGAAGGAGAAATCACTATCTTCACCTGCTGATCAAATTCTGTGAAGTTGTAAACCGCAAGAACAACTGCAGAACTTGCAAGACTTCCACATGTTAAATGCGGAAACTTAAGACGGAACCATGCACTGAGAGCTCCAGGATATGAAACACCAAATACGAACCAGGGATTGTCGGTTTTTGTTCTATTAAGCTTTGCATTTAAAGAGTCCTGCAAGAATATACTGCCAGCTTTGGATCTACCGAGATATTTTCATTTAGTACATGCAATGCAGTGCAACTAGTACTGAGCATACGAAATTTATTAAATTGGGCAACCGAAATTTTTTTATCACATGTAAACAGAAATCATGTAAATCTAATTTCATTTGAATTGACATAAACATTGTTCTTTTCTGGACGTGTAATTGACAATTAGTTCCTGATTTCAACCTATATCTCAACCTGAATCACAGTCAACGAAATCCTGAAATCTTTTTCAGAAAGCTTTTATCATAAGTTTACGGATTCTATAATTTGATTTTAAATAACTTATGCATGAACAAGATATCTCATTTTCCAATAGATTCTTAAGTTACTACTTCATTGCATTTATTTATGCCAAGCAGACATCAAACAGAAAGGTAATTTGCCTGGTAATTCTGGCGAAAAACAGCCAAATCAAAGAGCGCCTGTTTAGATGAAAGATATCTCAAATTTTTTGTCGCCAGAGATCTAAATGGCGAACTCTTCCCATAATAGCGATGCTCAAGAGAAACCACAGCTGCTCCAAACTTCTTTGCCAGAACCTATAGATGTTTAAAGCACATGGACATATATTAGCTTCATAAAAGCCACAATATATTTAAAAGAAAGATTTTCAATCTTATTGGTCACTATAATCTATAGAATTCAATCGAGATGTATTAGGACAACAAATATACATTGAGCAAAAAAAGCATAAAGGCTATAGCGTATGTTAATACAAAACTGAACCAATAATAGTACTTACACCAATATAGTCATTTTTAATCCCATCGCATGAATATTCACCACAGATCACCAAAAAAACCGGTCCATCTGGAATCCGAAAATGGTCAAGGAACTCATAGTAACGCTGCTGGAATATGCGGTGATCCTGCAGTGAATTTATAAAGCATACAAATAAGAAGAATCAACCAAATTAAAATTTGATAAGTAAAGTAGATAAAAAGATTCTACACTTGTGAAAAACTTAACAAAGGATATTTTAGAAACAAGACTATCAAAATAATCCTCTTTTCTCAAATTATTGCACAATGTCATACTTTTTGAAAAGTTTCATTTTCAACCAGCATGTATGCTTTAGTTTCACATAATGTGATATTTAGACCCTGTCTGGATAAACAACTGAATTTGCAGCTTATGTCATTAGCTTTTATCACGATGAGTGCTTATGTATAAACTATTTGTATAAAAAATGATAAAATGAAGTTAAATTATTTTCGTATAAGTTGTTTTCATAAGTAATCTTGGAAAACTTATGAAAATAAGCTGAAAACATTTTATGAACATGTCATAAGCTATTTTCATAAGTTCTGTTTCAAACTCAAATAAGTTCCTTTGTGAAAAATTGGAGAATTGCATTTGATTTAATTGAGAAAAGAAATAAGTACATAGGGAGAGTAGTGATCGAGGGTCTGGGGGAACCACAATTCTTCCTTAGTCAGATATCTTGCAGATTCAGACAAACGACGTTGCAGCGAAAGAGGTGTTGCCGACGCTGTAGAGAACAAGAATAGAAACACCAATAAACACGGCGACATCATCATCACCCAACACTGTCTCATTTTTTCCACCTGTTCAACCTTGAAAATTAATAAATGGAGTTTTGACTTTTGAACTAAAGATAAAAATGTTCTCGTCCTTGTTTGGTTTTCTTTTCTAAAATTGATTTTCCAATTCTTTTGGTCCCTTCAAAATTGAAACTGAGTATCCACTTAAATAAATAAATAAAGGGTCCTGCTAACCGGTGCCTCCGGGGCACTGGTTAAGCATACCATAAAAGAGAATTATTATCATAAAAGGAAACTGTTTTTGACTTTATTATAAATTAATTACACAATTTCAATGCATTAACTACTATATAACTTCCTTTTTCATATCCTTAACCAATGCCCCGGGGGTACCGGTTAGCATTTCCCATAAATAAATACTGTTGTAATTGTAAATATGGTGAATCTAGTTTAGGGATGTCAATTAAACTCAAATCTAACGGATATATGTAAAAAATATCCACATCGGATAGGGTAAAAACTCGTCTTATTGGCACAGAAAGAAGTATGAATAATAGCCAAAAAAATGGCCGTGTATGGATGTAGATACAATCACCTTAATACACACACGGTCTCATATACACGAGTTTAATGATGGCAGGTCGACAATCCAAAACAACTTTGTACACACAACTAATCAAAACATTCATAATTGTCACTTAAATTAAAAACATTAATTGAAGTGATAATTTTAATATTTTGTTTGGTTGCATGTGTAAAGTTGTTTCAGACTGTCGATCCATCACAATTAAACTTTAAAAAAAAAAGAGATTAATCCTCTTACTTTCCTTTTGGGCTTGATAAACAGTTCACAACACTAAAGGCCACACAACAATTACAAAAATATTGTATTTGTAGCACATTATAAAGAGTATACCAATAATTTTATTAAATATTAAAATTAGATAATTAATCATAAGTTTTTGATATTTATTGTAATATACATTTTTTATTTGACTGAATAATATGATGTGTAATATATATATATATATATATATATATATATATATATATATATTTTTTTTTATAAAAATTTATATTTTATTTTAATTATGTGGGTAATGGGCATGGGTACAAACATTTAGATATCCATAGAGTATGAGGACGAACACCAAATTTATTGCCCACAAACGTATGAATTTTTTTTAAAAACACGGGTATGTGGATGGATACTATAGCACTCTACCCAAAGGTACCCATTGTCATCCTTAAACGGGAGTTAAGTATTGTTGACACTTTTTACACCGATTCAATCATTTTTTGAATTGGTATAACCGATTTAAAAAAACCTCCCGAATAACAATGTTCGTATTATTAAATAATATATACAAAGAGATTTTGCAAGGCTCTTTTTTTGGTAGTGGTCGGGTTTGAACCCTGGACCTTTCATATTTTATGCATTGTCCCAACCAACTGAGTTAAGCTCAAGGCTCTAGTCCAACAATAAACCAAGGCATAAGTTTGGCCTACTGGGGATTTATCTTTGTATTTGAGTTTAACATTTTTTCTGTTAAAAAAAATATTTTTGAAATTTTGGTATGATTCGTTAATCTATTTCAATTCATATTTCCATCATTAATATCTTTAAATAAGCAGCTAGCCACATTTTATAATAGAGTAAAGAGCTAATAAAATCAATAGAATTATTTTAATTTTAATTTATTTTAAAGCAAAAATAATACGTTTAAATATGTACTATGTATAAAATAATAAGTTAAAATGTTTAAATAAAATAAAAAAAGGTTAACAAATTTATGATTAATTAAATATAAAATACTAATATATTGAGACATTTGAGGTAATGTACTAAATCTAAATCTACTGATTTTGTGTCCAGTACAGTTCTCAATGGCATTAACAAATACTACTAAATCTAGTAGCTTGTTTTCCTTCTTTCTCTTACTAGGAGTTTAGAGTATGTCTAGAACGAGTGGAACGATGCTTTCAGAGTACCGTCTGTGAGAGAAACTTTGCTGTCTTCGCCCGCAGAGAAAACCGGTAACGGGTGAAGAAGAAAATGAAGACATAATCAGCTACTTACCCGACGGTGTTTTGAACCACATCCTCTCATTCATTCCTACAAAAACCTCAGTTTCCACCGCCTGCCTTTCTAGCCGGTGGCGCTACCTCTGGCAGCATCTGTCCGTTCTTCACTTCTCCGATGACTCCCATGAGTATATATGTCGACCAGCCAGCCGAACGTTTCAAGAACTTTGCTCTTTTAGTTAACGGTGTCTATGTAATCCCCGCGCCATTCGGAAGATGAGTCTCAGCTATGCTCATTCCTTTTCTGAGGATAAGTTTCGTGAATACTCGGTGGAGACTTGGGTTCGTGCTACCATTGGACGACCCCACCTTCATGAACTCGACCTTACTCTCTTTTCCGACGAAGATGCTCCCGACTTCAAGCTACCGCAAACCCTCTTCTCATGCCCTAATCTAGTTTCACTCAGGCATGCATGCACTCAAGCTCACGCACTTTCATTTTATATACTACATTTTGATATTAAAACTTTTTTTTTTTTTGTTTTTTGTTGTTGTAATTTTGTGTCCTTCAATATTTGTTTGGAATAAAGCACCAGACACAAATACGACATCTACACCAATGATAATTTGAGGAAACAAATTAATTAAATGTAACATGTGTGAGTATTGTGTATTGGATATCATACACACCTTTAATCAGAGGTGTCGGTGTTACGGTGGCAGTCAAAAATCTAGATTTGAATTGTTAAATCTTTCGATTTTGCAATTATACTTTCCCTCAACGATTATGAGCATACGCAAAATCTTATTTTGGTGGACACTTATATAATCTACGGATCTTTGAAACGATTTTACAATTATGGTCGTGGTGGTGGAACTAGAGAAAACAGTTTTGGTTTTGGTTTTATTAAGACTTATGAGTCTGAATTACATAACTGTTATGCAACTATGTTGTAATGTGAGCTATGCTTATGATTTTAAATTTACACACGTATTTCAAGTGTGATTTAAGGTGTTTTTGTCTTACTTATGCTATTTTACATGCATACAAATGAATTTTTTTTTGTGAAGAAACATAGATATGAATTGATATGCATATATATAATATATTTGAGATTTATGAGTTTTGTATAGTCGTACATATACAATTTTACTTCCCCTTACTGATCTTGCATAAAATCTAGACCTTGACTACCTTGGTTATGGCGGTTGGAATTGGTCATTTTAATAGGTAGAACATTTGATTTTATATTAGACCATTTCAATATGGCTACATAAGGATTGAAATGAATATTACACACAAACTATAGACCGTTTTGAACATGAACAAATTTTAGGAGACCAAAACAACACATGAAAGTCCAAAAGTAAAAACTAGTATATTTGATTTGTTTGGTTTCTGAATTGTGATATAATATAACATTTTCTTGTTTGTTCGTCAGTCTCTCTGGTGCAGTTCATGTAAGCATCCAACACTCTACGGTTGTTAGTTTACCATCACTAAAGATGTTGATGATCAACATTGGTTATGTGGAAGTGTCTTTTGTGAATGCACTTCTTGATGGCTGCTCAAATATTGAAATTTTGGATCTTTGCTTTTCTGCCCAAAGCTTGGATAAAATTTATGCCCCGCCATCCTTGAAAAGACTGAAAATCACCATCGAGAATGATGTTGGGGCATACTTGGAAGTAAATGCGCCGGATCTTCAATACCTTAACATTACCCAAATCACATTTGGCGAAGGTCTCAGCTTGTACAGCTTGCCCAACGTGGTGGAAGCATATCTTGATGTCTTTCCCACGTCGCTTGGTTCCATCGTCCCTTTGCACAACCTCTTTGGCGCTCTCTCTGGGGCAAAACATCTCATGTTGAGTCGTTCAACAACCAAGGTTAAGTTTTTTCTTTAGTTATTTTATGTTTACAGTCATCATTTATATAGAGTAAGTTAGTAACTGACTAATAATAAATTATTAACCAACTATATTTGTAATAATCGTGATTTATTTATATATAGATTGATATAGTTTTGTACTAATTACTACTTGATATCGTGTACAAACAGTGGCTGCTTGGTGAACCCCATGAGATGCTTTTTCAAGAATTTCGATATTTGCTTCGCCTTGAGCTCGTTCTTCCCTGGTTCAACTCAAATTTTCTTATCCACTTGATTCAGAAATGTCCCTTGCTCCAAGTTCTCAAAATTCAAAATGACAAGGTTTGTTGTTTAATCCAGGCTTAATTTGGACTATATAACTTTGTTGTAAAATTAGAAGTTGCATCTTATTGAATAGTACGCCACTGAATATATGACATCATTAATTCATTATTATGAATATTGCATCTTATTCAAGCCCTTTGTTGCGTACAGGAACGGTCGCCAATTTTAGCATGCTCTCCACAGCCAAGTGTTCCCAATTGTCTCGTATCCCACCTGAGCTTTATTGAATTTAAAGGATTTCCAGATGAGGTTTCATTTGTTGAGTATGTTTTGCAAAAAGGACATGTTTTAAAGACATTGATTATAGCTAATATTTCCTTGGACCTAAAAAAGAAGTATCTCATTCTCAAGTTATTATCTGATGTGCCAAGGGCCTCTGCAATGTGCCAACTGAAATTTGATTGAACTGTATCTCCTTACTATATATAAGGTTTGAACTCTCTCCCTCAATCCATTCTCTCTGTCTTACTTCTTCATCAAATTTAAGACGGCTAACATTGGGTTTAATCTATGCTAATTAGGGACTGAACTGAATCTTGTTTTTAGCTGCATGTCACCACATTCCAATTATATTGTGGTGGAATTACATAATATATACCATGCCCTTGAAAATTCTAAATTTTCTCTGATGTAGTTATTTTCATGCTTACCAAGAGGTGTTAACTGATTAGAATTCTCAATCACAAGAGCAGAGAAGCAAAAAAACATAACTGAAATTCCTCTTGATTATTATTGAAATATAAGTAGCAATCTGCCAGTTACGTCTGGGAACCTCTTCGATTTATAGACAGTGAATTGGCGAGGTATCAATTCTATCGAAAAATGAGGCCGGAAGACAGAGAGTGTTTCTGATATGATTGGCCTCGGAGTGGCATGCCTCCAAAACGACAGGAGACGGCACATCCACCACCGTTGGAGATGGAGGCAACAACAGTATCCACTGCGTTTCTATTAAAAAAAAAATGGTTAAACTAGGCATTTTGGAAAAAATAGAAGTTAAGACTGTATCCACGTTCCATTTCTGAGTCGTTCATAAGATTTGCATGACACCTATGTCGTGCACATTAGCATTTCTCTGTTGCAAATTAACTTGAGATTTTCTATTGTGTGATATTATTGTTATTGCAACTAAAGCTTTGTTTAGTTGGGACATCAGTGTTCACTTTTATGGATCATCATCACCTAAACTGATTTGTCCATGAAGCATTTGTCTTTCTATTATAAACTGATTTGTATTGATGTAAGTTACATCTGTTTGAGTTTCAGAGAAAACTTTCCCTCTTGAAGTACTCAGATCAAGTTTGCTTCGATGATTTGGCTTTACTACAAAGAGGATATGGGAGCAAAACGTATAATATGTATTTTGCATTTCATTAGGTTCAAAACTCTTTTGTATTTTGACCTCTACTATTTATTTCCATATTTTTGTATATTAGTATCAGGACATGGTACACAAGGAAAAGTTCTTGAAATTGTGTCTTGTTCTTTTGTGTAGAACACGGAAAGTCATCTAAGTATTGTCTAATTCTCACCTTAAAATATAGATTTTTCAATCACTTGCTTATAGTGCCAAAATCTCAGTATATGTAGCCAAGCTAAGCAATTTCAACTTTGTTGATTAGATAAAGTAAATTTATTTATCTATGGTTTACGTGGTTGGAATCTCTTAGTCACTGAGATTGTTATGGATGCTGCTAAGTTTATGAGTTGCAAACAGGGCAATACTGCATATATTCAGATGTATGTATATTGTACAATATGATCATTTCTAAGATCTAAAGCCTGTATGCATAATATGTCGAAATTTGGCTTCACATATGCTTAATATTCAACTATTGATTTCAAATTTTAGACAGGTTTTGGTTGTACATTTCATATCATCTTATGCACAAATACAATCTCTCTTTCTATGACAAACAAATGTTGGTTGGTATAGCTATATGCTTAGAACTTTGTATTCCTTGGAAGGTCATTGTTTAGGAGGCAAATGTTTATCAAGGATTTCAATTAAGACCAAAGTTATCAAAATTTGCAATTTTATAAACTTCATTAGTTCAAAGCTCTATAGGTTGATGCAAAACAATGATTCCTTCTTCAATCTAGATCTCTACTGCTGAGTAGTACTTGAGGTAGTCACTAATAAAAAATCACACAAATGATGTAGAATATAGATTCTAACAATTGAGTAATTCTTCCTTGGTCATATATACAAATAAAAAATATTTGGGCAACACACATAGATAAGAAAAAGTAAAAGATAAAATAATAAAAAATGATGCGGCTTATTTATTTCTTTTTTATTTTATTTTTTCTATTTATGAATGTGTGCCTAAATATTTTTTATTTATGTTTGTAATCATCTTCCTTGGTCACATATACAAATAAAAAATATTTGGGCAACACACAGATAAGAAAAAGTAAAAAATAAAATAAAAAATAATAAAAAATGATGCGACTTATTTATTTCTTTTTTATTTTATTTTTTCTATTTATGAATGCGTGCCTAAATATTTTTTATTTATGTTTGTTAAAAAAAAGACTGGCTCTCAATTGTTTATAGAATCTGGCTTACATTCTCAAATTTGTAGCTTTGAGCTCACATAACCTCCATCCTAATCTATACAGATGTAGCTCAATAATTTTTCATGTGCAAACAGTTTATTCCTAATAGGCATTTTGGATGCTACTCTTTTTTTACCAATGTAATTTTTTATACGGTTTTATTACTTAGGTGTATATGCCTCTGAGGATATTTTTATGAGGAATGATATATGAACAACCATTGGTGACAACTTCCATGACAACTTTCATTTCCTCTATTTTTATTGGTCAAAAATAATAGAGAGAGAGAGAAAATGGAAGAAAGAGAGTAAAAACATAATGTGAGTATGAGAGAGAAAGTTGTCAAAAAGTTGTTGCAAAATGGTTGTACAAATATCATTTCTCTATTTTTATCTTTCATGCCTCTCGCCATTATTCCTATCTCGAACGAGTGTTGATAGTATTGTTCCTTTAGTTGGTAATTAGTGATATTTTTATACAATAATTTTTGAGTGAATCATCAACTTCGTCCTTTAATTTGTACGAATCGGCCAAATTCGTTCCCCATAACGAAATATCAAAATAGTCCTTGAATTTGTCAGACGTCCATCAAAATGGTCCCTCCGTCCAAATGCTCTGTTACATGCTGTGTTGTCGTGTACACGTGTCAACAAGGAAGCCACATCTACAAGGACCAATTTGATGGAAATGATGAAAATTTCAGTTTTCACTTTTCAACTTCAATTTTTTTTTCTTTCTGTTTTTCCGGTTTTACCCCTCTTTTACCCTTACCTTCCACCCTCAGATTTCACTCTTTTCACATCAAATACGTCTCTGATCTTTCTCCTTCCCGCTAAAACCTTCACCATCTTCACCTCTCCAAAATCATCATCATCTCCGGCGATCAACGTTGGATTTTTAAAGGAAGAATTTGTATGTGGTTAAGGTAACGTTGTTCATCTTCTTTTTATTTTTCTCTATTCGTTTTCACCCATTTTTTGTCCGTTTTTTATTTATTTTCATTTTCAGTTTTTATCATTTCGTTTTCAACTTTAAACTTCATTTTATGCTTGCTTTGTTGTTTGTTTGTGAGTGTTGTGTATTTGAGACAGTTGTTTAGATTATTCATTTTAGGGTTTTCAGTTGCCAAAGTCTGTAGGATGGAAGACAATATCACGCTAATCCTGCTTCACGGTGGTGGTTTAGAGCGAGATGAGTATCAGAGGCTGCAATATGTTCGTGGTGAATTCTGTGTTTGAAAAAAAATGGATGTTGATGAGTTATGTTTGTGGGACATTGTAGAGGCTACTTAAGGATCAAATTGATTTCTGTTTATATAATTCAAGGACTTATTTGATGGTTTTTTAATATAATGTAGGGACCGATGTGATAGTTAGACAAATAATTCAAGGGCTAATATGATGGTAATATTATTAGAGAAAGGCTACATTTCTTTCATTTTCAACCTCTTTTCATTACAACTCTACACACACCTAGAACAATACAGTAGCATGTTAAAAAAACTCAAAAAGCAAATTATGACCATAAAAAACTTAATTAACCTAAGCTCACTTCCTATACAATCAACATTCAAGCACTCTCACATCGCCATTAAACATGGAGCTTGAAGATGAAGCTTGACTTTGATAACTGTTTTTGCCCATATACCTACCCCCATCATTTGAGATTCAATTTAAACAGTTTTGCTTGAAGAAATTTTGGGGATTCTCGGATTCAATAAAAAAAAATTAGGGTTTGGAGTTTTTTGAATTGGGGAAGAACGTTAGCACTAATTAGTGGAAGAAATTTTGGAGATTTTGGAGTGTAGATTAAAGATTGTAAAATTAGGGTTCCAATTTGATATATTTGGGGAAGAAAGAGCCGTTGGGAAAGAAAGAAAGAGCCGTTGGGGAGGAAAGAACATTTTCTGCAAATCAATCAATTTCGTCTTTGGAAATTTTGGTCATTATCGGCCAAATTAGTCCTTGCTTATGTGACATCTGACATGTGAGAGGTTAACAGCCACGTCAGCACCGTAAACACTCCAATTGGACGGAGGGACTAAATTGATTGACATTTACAAATTCAAGAACTATTTTTATATTTCGTTAAATTAGGGGACGAATTTGGTTGATTCGTGTAAATTCAGGGACGAAGTTGATGATTCACTCAATAATTTTTATTTTCAAAAAAAAAAAACTTTTTTTTTTGAGGAAAAAAAAAATTCTTTTGTTGATGGGAGTTTTAATATTGAAAAATTAGCAAACAATTTTTAGGTTAAAAGTGACTTTATTATACAAAAATGGTGTAAACTCGGTAGTAAAAGCTTGACTTAGTAACGTTGAGGGTCATGGTTCAAATCACACCTAAAACATTTGTAAAATAGATATTATTGCCACCTTTACTAATAAAATGGTTTCCCTTTTCCCATTTTTCTTCTTCTAAAAAACATAGAAAATACAAATTATCAAGCAGCTTTAACTTTGTATATTACTAAAGCTCTTTTCATTTTTATTTTGGTATGTATACAAAGTAGCAAGCATAAATTTAATTATATAAAAATGATTAAATAAAAATAATGAAATCATTCTTATAATTTTTTTTAAAAATAAAGAAATCATGGTGTAAAGTGACATAGATATAGTAGCAAATTCGTTTATGTTTATCCAAAAGCACTTACATTGTATGAGATGACATCGTTTCTTTTTCAGTTTAATATGTCCTGAGTTCGAATGTTTTGCAAATGCAGCAATATTAAGGTTTTTCACGAAATAATAATATATAAAAGAGATTTAATATTGATGCATTTGATCTTCCTCAAGAGTAAGTGATAAATAAACCAAATTAAAGGTTTTTCACGAAATAATAATATATAAAAGATGTTTAAATTTAAAATAGTTGGATTTCAAGGGAAGAAAATCTATGGAAAAGAAAAAGTTGATTAATGTAATCCGCAACCTCAATTGCAACAAGAAAGCCACTTGGAGTCTTCAGAAAGTAATTCCTGGAGGGAGACCACGCAAACCTCAATTATACCACAAAGAGAAACATGCATTGAATTTACACAACAAATGAAGCCTAATATCATTATCAATCTCAATCGGTGTAGTATATAATAATTTGACAATTTCTTCTTCCAACAGCAAAAATGCATGTCGGCTGTTTTTTTTTTCCCTTCCAACTCTAGCAGCTTACATTTTATTTGAATTAATTATACGTGATTTATTATAATTTTAAGATTTCCTCTTACAATACTTTTGAAATTTTCACTTTGAAAATTTTCAGTAATTTTAAAATATCCAAGCATTAAGGTGTTGAAAAGTGAAAGAAATGCTGATAGTCGATGAATTGGCTCCTTAAAGCATCCACAACGGAGACATCCATTTTTGGGTTCTTAAATGGATTCCACGTGTACATATCACTTATTTATAATTTTTTAATAGTAGTACCTAATAAGCACTCAATCACTCCAACTCAGATCTCACACATAATTCTTAAATGGGACTCACTAATAAACTATCAATAATTTTATATCATTATATTTCAATTTTTTAATATTAAAAGAGAGCGGGTCCCGCTTAAAAGTGGGGGTCTTAAGTAAGACCCCGAAAAAGATTCTCCCCATTGGGTGTACCTAAATAGTTAAGACCCTCCAATGGAGATGGTCTTATACAATACCTAAAGACTTTGACTCTTTTGAAGGAATATATCAAAGCATTAGAAAGGTACTTCCTTCCGTCATAAATTCATGTCGCAGTTTGATCATATGTACTATTCACATAAATCGCATAACTTACTCTGATTTGTATCAAAGATGTTTAATTTGTTTCAATGAATATTTACAACATATAAACTTTTTATAATTTTTTATTGTATTAAAAATATTTACCGTCAAAGTTGTATATTGGTGTGTGTGAAGTGATCAAGTGTGGCATATTCTTAGAAATAGAAGGAGTAAATGATTATCAAAATTTGACTTTATTTTTCACGAAGGGTTAACTCTTAGAAATCATTTGAGAATCAATATAAACCATGTACTAAATTCATATATAGTGATCATAAATTACTTTAATCATAATTACTTTTAAATTCCTGCATATAAATTGTTGTAATTTGTTGGTGATGTAATTTTTTTACACTGGCAGGATATGAAAATTAAACTCAAACTATTATAACTAAATATGTTTATAAAACATATTATAGCCATGAACCAACCGGGGTTAAGTCTAACATAAGGAGTGGCACTCTCACAACCTAGCAAACCATGTCCATGTTCCGGAAAAAGTATTCACATTTAGTGCATGACCCATCTCGAATAAGATGATCTCTATTGGAGGAAACGTAAAACACTGAAGAAAGAAACATTATAGCCGTGCAAGTCTTCATCATGGTTGTTAAATCATGCATGGTGTCTTTTAGAAATTGATAGATAGATGCTCAATAATTCACAAACAACGACAGAAACAAGGCAGCGGTCCTTTGATTTCTGCCATCAAATGTGGTTTGGCATATTTTCTATTTTTATTTTTTGAAAAAAAAGTATTATCCTCTATGTCATGGGAGAGCACAAATGTCACATACAAAACTGAAACCAAAAACAAATTTCAACACACTATTCATTGAAAAGGGGGTCAGAGGTGTATAATAAACAATGCTTTGCAGTACAGATTCTATGTGTTGAACTAAAAAACTAAATTCCTACATGAGAGAACAAATTCTTTAGACTCGCATTGCTTTGTAGCACGATCTATGGTAGATTTCTGATGTAAGATCCTGTCGGAATTGCACTGCCTTGTAGCATGATCTATGGCTGCCAAGATAAACAAAAAACATTCATGAGATGCACATATATAT
>Ga0228711_1002678_pt1 | contig 27492 bp, 16 predicted proteins | sample MedpolnodulmetaG_2_FD_177996 | JGI IMG/M metagenome (GOLD analysis project Ga0228711, IMG submission 177996) | Root nodule microbial communities from Medicago polymorpha collected in Santa Monica, California, United States - brown nodules | ecosystem: Host-associated > Plants > Roots > Nodule... | reverse complement strand
CCAGGTTCATTTTTTTTTTTTATCTAACTTAAATATTTTTAACTATTATGAGAGTATTTGGTCCATTTCTTCCTCTTTGACCGTCGACAATGTTGAGGTATTTAGTTTTAATATTATTCATTTCAATCAAAACCAACGATTAGGGTTGATTAAAATGAAACATTAAAAAATAAACAAAAACTAAACCACAACACCGATGAATGAAGGCTTAAGAAGAAGAGACCTAATTCTACTTGTTAATATTTATGACTTCAAATTGAGTCAATATATATAACCTCTATCTCCTCTTCCTTAATCATTCAGGTCGATGTGGGACTTGTTACAAAATGTTTCATATTCCCTTCTAAGTTCCAATCCACTTCACTTGGAGATAAACAATTCCAAGAATTTTTAAGAGTAATTATTGAGTGTTGTGATTGTCGTACATGATTCTTTTCTATCGATGAGAGTCTTCTACTAGTTGAAACAAAATATAGGAACACTTTATGTGACAATTAAGCTGCTTTAATTTCCAACAACCAGTCAATAATCCAAGGTGTTTGAGAACACATTAACAGTTGACTCTTAGATTATCCTCACAACTCATTGATTCTAACCAACTGGACTAGTAGAAACAGAAACACCAAAAGAAAAAGTTGGTAGTACCAAACTAACAATAAAGGTTGTACCAAAAAAAATACACAATACTACTTGTTTCTTTTTTCATTGGAGTTTCCATCTAAGCCATGCAAGTAAAGGGGAAAAAGACCAAAATGCAGATTCTTCTTCAGCTGACTGGTAGCTTGATTTTGTATCTAAATTTCATCTTTATATACAATACAAAAGTGTTGGTGGATCAAACATCATTGATAATCAACAGAAAAGATGGGTTGCCATCAGAAAAATCTTTTGGTTCTTCTTACACTCTTATGGTGTTCATGGACATTTCTATCATGTTATAGTATCCCAAGTGAGTACTCCATATTAGCTTTTGACCTTAACAAGTTACCTTCAGAGGAACAAGTGGTTGAGCTGTTCCAACAATGGAAGAAGGAACACCAAAAGTTGTATATACATCCAGAAGAAGCAGTTTTAAGGTTGGAGAATTTCAAGAGGAATTTGAAATACATTGTAGAGAGGAATGCAATGAGAAATTCTCTTGTCGGACACCGTCTTGGACTGAACAGATTTGCTGATATGAGCAATGAAGAGTTCAAGAATAAGTTTATTTCAAAGGTGAAGAAGCCAATTAGGAAGAGGGCCAGTAACTTGCATGTCAAGGTTGAATCATGTGATGATGCACCGTACTCTTTAGATTGGAGGAAAAAAGGAGCTGTGACTGGTGTGAAGGATCAAGGCAACTGTGGTAAGCTTCTATATTTAGAATTCACCACTAATATTCCTTTATACTCTTTTGAATTTCAATATTGCACATTATGAAAAGAATATCTGATTTTGTAGGTAGTTGTTGGTCATTCTCTTCCACTGGAGCAATAGAAGGAGTAAATGCAATAGTGACAGGGGACCTTATAAGCCTTTCAGAACAAGAACTTGTAGATTGTGATACAACTAATGATGGATGTGAAGGAGGATACATGGATTATGCTTTTGAGTGGGTTATAAACAATGGTGGGATAGATACAGAAGCTGATTATCCATACACTGCTGTGGATGGTACTTGCAATGTCACCAAGGTCTTACTATTACTATAATAACCCTTCCTTTTCCTCCCAATACATTTGGCATTGTGAAAGAATATAACATATCTCATATCTGTGTCTAATTTATTGTGTTTTTTCCTTTCTTGAATTAGGAGGAAACCAAAGTTGTGACCATTGATGGCTACACTGATGTGACACAATCAGAAAGTGCTTTGTTGTGTGCTACTGTGAAGCAGCCAATAAGTGTTGGTATAGATGGCTCCACATTGGATTTTCAACTATACACTGGTGTAAGTGTTATATTGACTTGAATACGAGTTCAAATACCGATTGGAATATTTGTTGATTAGATTTTACTAACCTTTTACACGAGCTTCAAATTACCAGGACCACTTTTTCGTTAATACAAAAATTTCACTATTGCTCAAGTAAAAAATAAAGGAAAATGCTTTGTTAAACCTTAACTAGATGTTTTTGTTTTTTCTTGAATAGGGAATATATGATGGAGATTGTTCAAGTAATCCAGATGATATTGATCATGCAGTTTTAATTGTGGGTTATGGCTCAGAGGGTGATCAAGATTATTGGATTGTAAAGAATTCTTGGGGCACAAGCTGGGGAATTGAAGGGTACATTTATACTAGAAGGAATACTAATTTAAAATATGGAGTGTGTGCAATCAATTACATGGCATCTTTTCCTACCAAAGAGTCCACTTCAATACCACCAATTAGTCCTCCTTCACCACCACCATCGCCGACGCCGACACCTCCTTCTCCTACACCAAGTAAATGTGGAGACTTCTCCTATTGTAGTGCTGAAGAGACATGTTGTTGCCTTTATGAGTTATTTGATTTCTGCCTAGCTTATGGTTGTTGTGAGTATGAGAATGCTGTTTGTTGCACTGGCACTGAATATTGTTGCCCAAGTGATTATCCCATTTGTGATATTGAAGATAGACTCTGTCTCCAAGTAAGATATACTGACTCTGTCTCTATTTTCTAGTCCTGTTAACACTATAAATATGATAAAAATAAATATAGCAGTGTACCTAATGTATAAATTTTTTGCATGACTAATACTATGGTCTCTTTAGTGAGACATATTTTTAAGCTTATAACTTATAGGCTCATGTGATTAAAAAATATCTATTTGATAACTATCATTTTCACAAAAACTTATAGCTTATTTTTATTATCTTATTTTTGAAAAGTTTTTTTTTTTTTTTAAAAAAAAGTTTTTTTTGAAAAGGATTTTTACTAGCTAGTATCATTTTTTTCTCTTAATTTTATCCCTACTATCTTAATTGAAAAAATTAAATATTAATTAAACATGTATTTTATTTCATTTGTATTTGTACGTTAATTCAATTACTAATTTTATCAAACATTATAAATTTAATCAACTAATTAATGATCTATTAGCTAGCTTATAAGTTGTGTGCTATAAACGCATCCGCTATGAGCTAACTTATAAATGATTCACTATTTTTACTAATAAAGCCTAAATTGTCATTTGTTTATAGATGTGTTCAATGTTGATTCTTGATCTCCCGAATACATTGGTAGTATATTAATAAGCTTTATATTTGAATAGATAAATAAATGTACTAGTCTAGTTGTAATATACTCATAATAATTTGTGTTATATAGAACTATGGAGATTTGATGGGAGTGGCAGCAAAAAAGAAAAAGATAGGAAAGCACAAGTTTCCATGGACCAAATTTGAAAAAACAAAAAAGACACATTATCCCCTTCAATTAAGGAGGAGTACATTTGCTACAATGCGTTGAATCTGAAGGTTATAATAATCAAGTCAATCATGATAACTTGTTTTTGTTTTTATTCTCTGTTGATGGCATCCCTTGTGTTGATTTGCTTGGATTTTCTGTAGTGTGTCCCGTGGACCGGATTATAAATATTAAACATTTGATTTTCTTCTAAAAAAGAAGAAAATTCTCCTCTTGGTAGAAATATATATGAACTTTTCTTTTTTGGGTAAAAAAATTTCTGAACTATGAAGTGTGCGTGTGTGTCTGTGTATGTGTATGTTGGGCATATTTTGGCCTAATTAAGCCCAAAGCTTTTGCATTAATTTGTTAGAATTTGTTATTCTTTGCATGTGATAACTCATCTCTCCTCTTATGTTTAAATATATGTTAAAATACAATATCGAAAACTTACTTCCAACAAAAACTCGTATTTTAAGGAAGTTGGATGAACAATCACCTTTTTTACACGTCGAACACATGGATGTCGCGTGTAGTACAACAGTTGCGTTGCACAATGTTCAATTTTCAGTACATAAGGGTTTATTTAGAGTGTATTTGGAGGAGGTATTTGAGAAATATTAAATGATTCAATTAAATTACTTTCATTTCTCAATATTTTTGTTTGGATGAAGTGATAAAAAATTTCATTGTCATAGTTTTGGGCAAGTTTTATAAATATGAATTTTTGTGGGCCAAATTTGAAATTAGGGGTCAATTTGAAATTTTAAAATTTTTAAGGGGTCAAAGTATAATTTTTGCAAAATTTGAGGGGGCCAATTTACAATTTTTTGGAAATTTATTGGTTCAAATTGAAAAATTATAACAATGAAATTTTTTGAAAATTTTAATTTTTAGTTGTCATTTGAAATTCTCTAAATTTAACTTGAACAAAATACTTCATAAATTTATATCATTTTGAAAATTATTCAAATTATTATCCAAACAATATAATTCACCTCAAAGTAATTGAATTCTCTCAAAACATAACATTCCCTCATCCAAACACACTCTTACGTTTCTGTAAAAAAAAAAAAGGGTCCATTTACTTTGATTTTTTTTTTTTTACATTTTGATTCATATTTTATGAATGAAAATGCTCAATTAGTATTCTATAGATCACCATGTCTTCAATTTTCGGTTTTCAGTCCTTTATGTTGGTGGTGAAGAATAAATGTGGTGTTTTGAAAACAATGAAACAACACTTTATTGGCAGAGCCTGGCTTCTAGGCCTGCCAGGCGAAATGAATATCATAGCTTGGAACTGTCGAGGCTTGGGGAACGTTAAGGCAGTTCCATCAATAAAAGACATGGTCCGAGTCTATAAATCAGACATTGTAATTCTTATTGAAACTCTTGTTAGTGGAAATAAAATTTCAGATTTATGCTACACAATTGGCTTTGATAATCATTTCTCAGTTGATCGAATTGGCAGAAGTGGCGGACTTGCTGTTTTATGGCGTAATTCCGTTAACTGTTCTCTTATAAATTATTCTCAAAACTTTATAAACCTGCAGATTCAAGACCCTACATTAGGCAATTGGAGACTTACTGCCTTCTATGGTTATTCAGACTCCGGTAGACGAAGAGAGTCTTGGGACTTACTTCGGTATCTCAGCAACCTCTCAAGCAGTCCATGGTGTATCATTGGTGACTTTAATGACCACTTATCTACAGCAGACAAGAGAGGGGGACCAGATCGTCCATCCTGGCTTATTAGAGGCTTTCAAAATGTTGTCACATATTGTAACTTATTTGACTTACCACTTATCGAATACCAATTTACTTGGTTCAAAAGTATAGGTACAGCCTCTTCCAAAGAAGCACGACTTGATCGCGCTCTTATCACCTCTTCTTGGCATTCATTATTTTCGAATTCTACTCTCCAAACTCTTGCGGCACCCGTCTTGGATCACACGCCTCTCCTTCTGCATCTTGACCCCATCCCTTGAGGCAACCTCACCACAGTTTTCGCTTCAATAACGCTTGGCTACTTGAACCTTCTCTTATCCAACTTGTGAAAGATAATTGGAGCCAATACCCATCCTCAAGCATAATATCCAAACTTAGCTACTGCATAGAGGACATTAACTCATGGAGCAAAAATATATCTCCCAATTTTAGACATCAAATTAATAAACAACGTGCACAATTAGAAGATATCTGCAACTCCTCAAGGGATGCGATTGATCCACGGGTTGAAGATATGCAGAAAAATCTTGCAAATCTGTTACTTCAGGAAGACACCTATTGGAGGCAGCGCGCTAAAGTTTATTGGTTAGCTGATGGCGACACTAACAGTAAATTTTTCCACGCATCAGCATCTGCCAGGAAGAGGAGAAACACTATAAAAAAGCTTCGTGACCCATCAGGCAATTGGATTGTAGCTCACGACGAACTCTGTTCACTTGTCCGCAATTATTTTACGAATATCTTCACATCTCAGCAAGGCGATCACCATCCTATCATTTCTTGTGTACAACCAAGAGTCTCCATCGAAGAGAACAACATACTCACCGCACCCTTTACTGAAAGTGAGTTCAAAGACAGTTTTTAGTATGCATCCGGATAAATCGCTGGGTCTCGACGGCCTAAATCCGGCATTCTACCAAAAATTTTGGGATGACATTGGGAGTGAGTTGTTTACTTCAGCCACGGCCTAGCTAGATTCTGGTTACTTAACGTCGAATTTGAATGCAACAAATATAGTTCTCGCGCCGAAAGGTGATAATCCAGAATCTTTGAAGGACCTCCGTCCCATCTCTCTCTGCAATGTTCTATATAAGATTACCTCAAAGGTTCTAGAAAATCGTCTTCGCGATATCTCATGAACAGGCAACATTCGTTCACTCCCGCTCTATCATGGATAATGCTTTAACGGCCTTTGAAATCTTACATCATATGCGCTGCAAAACAAAAGGTAAAATTGGTGAGGTGGCTCTGAAACTCGATATCTCTAAGGCTTTTGATAGTGTTAGCTGGTTGTACCTTCAAGCTATTCTTGACAAGATGGGTTTTTGTACTCGGTGGGTATCATGGATGATGATGTGCATCACTTCTGTGGAATATCATGTTATCTTTAATGGTGATCGCATAGGCCCTATCACCCCTAAACGTGGACTCTGGCAAGGCTGCCCCCTCTCACCTTATCTCTACATCATATGTGATGAAGGCCTATCAACAATTATAAAAAATCGTGAGTTAAGGGGCCAACTTCATGGTAACCGTGTCTGCCGCACATCACCGTCGGTTAGTCACTTATTATTCGCAGATGATAGTTTTTTTTTTTGCAAAGCTACTATGGCTGAAGCGCAAAGTCTTAAAGAGATCCTTATGCATTATGAAAACGCCTCCGGTCAAGCTATCAATTATGGGAAATCTGCAATTGCTTTTAGTACCAACACGCCTCATGACATTATTTCTGCCATCTCTCACTCACTTGGTGTTATTGGTGCTATTGGTAGTGGTAAATATTTGGGCCTTCCCTCCATGGTTGGGCACAACAAGAAGGCGATCTTCTCATATCTGAAGGATCACATATGGAACAAATGTCAATCTTGGAGTGCTCGATCACTTTCCCGTGCCGGTAAGGAAATTTTGATCAAATCTATTACTCATGCTATTCCCTCTTATTGTATGGGTGCCTTCCTTTTCCATGCTTCACTTTGTGAGGAAATTGAGAGGATGATGAATTCATTCTACTGGGGTTCTAAAAAGAATGGTCGTCGTGGTATAAATTGGATGCGATGGGAAAAACTCACTTATCATAAAACTCGCGGTGGGCTTGGCTTTCATAACATGGAAGCTTTCAATCTTTCAATGCTTGGTAAACAAAGTTGGAAACTCTTGACCGACTCTACCTCCTTACTTACTCGTATCCTCAAAGCCAAATATTTCCTGCGTAGGGATTTCTTGGATGCCCCTCTTGGCCATAATCCAAGCTATACTTGGAGGAGTCTTTGGAGTACCCAACACTTGCTTACCTTGGGACACAGGTGGAAGATTGGAAATGGTTCTAAAATAAATGTGTGGACTATGCCTTGGATCCGTGGTCTTCCCTCTCTTAAGCCTTCTACTACTCCGCCTTTACATTATAATGATCTCACGGTTGCTCACCTTCACACGGGTATGAATTCTTGGAACCATGCACTTGTGCCCTCTTTATTTAATCCTTCAGATGTCGCAGCCATCCTTGCAACACCACTATATTCCACCCAAAGAGAGGACACTCGTATTTCGAAGGCTTCGGTAGATGGCTCTTATTCAGTTAAATCTGCCTACTGTATATGTATTGATCTCTTGCATGCTTCCATAACCTCCCATGACAACCATAAATGGATGGCTCTTTGGAATCTTAAAGTTCCTCCTTGAGTGCACTCATTTCTCTGGCATCTTGCTCACCAATGTCTACCTACATGGGTGAATCTTATTACACGCGGTGTCCCATGTAGCGAATCATGTGTCTCTTGTGACATATTGGCAGAAACTCACATGCACACATTCTTTGTTTGTTCCAAGGCCATGGAATGTTGGGAGAATATTGGAATGGGGAATCTGGTCCGTGATTTACTTCTAACAGCTGATAATTTCACAAACACAGTGTTTGGATTTTTTGACAGGTTGCTACTCCACCAACAACCCCTAGCTGCAATGCTCTTGTGGAGCATCGGGAAAAGTCGCAACACAAAGTTATGGGAAGCATTAGAAACTACTTCCACTTGCATCATCTCCCGCGCTAATGACTCCTTACAAGAATGGAGTTGTATGCAAAGAACAAAGCTTCAAGTGCAAAATCAAGTGCTTACCCACTCTTGGGTGAAACCGCATTTTGGTACAATTAAATGCAACACAAATGCTGCCATGTTTGACAATAACTCTACCATGGGGTATGGAATGTGCTTCAGGAACCATTTGAGACAACTTTTATTGGGTAAATCAGGTTACTTACACTTATCTGCCTCGTTCCTAGAAGCTGAAACCATCGCTTTACTAAAAGCTATAAAAATGGCTATTTCAAACGGATTTCACTTTGTCTGGTTTGAAACAGATTGTAAGTTACTTGCGGATGACCTTTCGTCATCTACCGTTCCTAATACTGAGTTTGGAGATCTAGTCTCTCAATGTAGAATCCTTTTATCTACTAATTCCGACTTTACAGTGTTGTTTGTTAAGAGGCAAGCTAATAAGGTTGCTCATAGTATTGCTAGAGCATCCTTATCTCACCCTAACCCCTATATTTTCAATGAGGTACCATCTACTATGTACTCTTTATTTATGAATGAAATGCACTAAATTTGACTTTACTCAAAAGAAAAAGTGAGCTACTTTTTATGTGACATACTCAATTTGGCCTTATTTCATTTTAAAAATAAAAATAGAAAACAATTAAAGTATTTATTTATTTTACTTTTTATGTGACATACTCAATTTGGCCTTATTTCATTTTAAAAATAAAAATAGAAAACAATTAAAGTAAAGAGGCCTAATATTTTTCGAGAACATTTACAATTTTGTTTGGTTAACAAGTAGACATATAAGGTTCTTCTCTTGCAACGGTAATTTTTCTATACGCAGGATTCAAAATTAAACTCTTGACTACATGCTTAAGGAGGTTTAAGTCCCTTGCCACTTGAATTAATCTATTATTAATCCATCATTTTTATTTTATTTTTGGGTTAATATATGTTTACATCTGTAATATTAGCGATTTTCGGTTTACCCCCTGTAAAAAAATATTGTTTAGATTTTAATCATGTAATTTGAAGATATCAAATTACAAAATTTAAGGTACTTTCACCCCTTGTAATTTGAGAGAATTTCGGTTTACCCCCTACCATATCATCGATTTTGTACAGTCTAAATTCATGAAGGTCCAAAACCAAAGAAACTTCAAATTATAAGATTGAAATCTAAATAATATTTTTACAAGAAGTAAACCAAAAATCGCTAATATTAAAGAGGGTAAATCCTTTATTATTTATAAATGTGTAGATAAGCGATCATCCGTGGGTTATGTATGTATATACATAACTTTATTTAAACCTTTTAATAAAAACTCATTTTCTCCAAATTCAACCCAACCTCAACTAATTTATTAAATAATTTCACCAATAACTACAAAACATTTTTAATATTAAAGGCCGACGCACATGCTCACTATAAGATGAAAGAGTGCTTGTATAGATACTATACCTAATAGACGCTGACTTTAATTTTTCCTTCCAATGTTGTGTATGAAATTCTTCAAAAAAAAATAAAATGTTGTGTATGAAATTGGTACCACTTCTTAATGGGTGACTATCTGTAAGGTACCCCAATGTAGATACTTGGAAGTGAGAGAAAGGAATAGTTGATTTGTGAACCGTTGTAATGTGAAGATGGACTAGAGACGAATTGATGGGAACATGATATCATTGGAGATGGTTGGGACTTGAAGAGCAGCGGTGGGTTGGGTACCTACTAGGACTCCAACCTCAAAGAGTAATTTATTCAAATTATAAATATCTTCAAAAACCTATAAATAACATCAATAACATAAAAAACAGTTATCCTTATAAATCAATAATCTTAAAATTAAGAACATCCCAAATTCTTGGATCAATGTATCATCACTATTGTCATTAACATTATTCTAAGATTATCATCTTCATTATCTAGTAAATTTTTTAAATTAACATCAACATCATATCATGTTATGAACAATCCGTATTCTAAATCTTATTTTTCTCTTTTTAAGATTTGATTTGAAATGGAAGTGTGATTAAATTTGAACTGAATGAATCTAAATCTAAAATGTTTTCTAGTATTTTGTTTTCTTTTTTTGTGTGTGTTCTCGGATTTTTACTTCAACTTTTTCATCCCTCAATTATTGATATAAGCAACAAATTACACATATTTTGGTCCCTAAGTCAAGGATAGACAATTAAATGTAGGATTATAAGACCAAATTATTATTTAATCGTCTGATGTCATTCAAAATCTAAAATATTGACTTATGCATGATTTGTAAGGGGTTTGTTTCGGTCAAGGTTATGTGGGTAGGGCTCGAGGAAGTGGTTCCTAGGTAAAAACCCTAGTAGCCCCTTCTCTTTTCCTGAGTGGGAGGGCAATCCCGTCATGTGCAGGTACCGGTAACTGTGGTTGTGGTGTCGACCCTTAGGCCTTCGTGTATTTTGTGTGGTTCGGTTTCTAGTCCTTGATTGCCCTTGTGCTTGTCCCTCTCTGGTTCTCTAAGCTAGGGTTGCCTTTTGTTGGAGGTTGGTGAAGTTCGTGGTGTCCTTTGGGTCGATCCTTGTGGTATTGGTGTTGTTTATCTTTATCTTCTTATTTTTGTCCTCTCTTTGTTTTTGTAGGAATATCTTTCTCGAGTATCTCTTGTGCCCCTTCTGCATGTTCGTAAGACTATTATAATTTTCGTTATTTTTCTTTCTATATATTATATATTTGTCATTCGAGAAAAAAATAAATTTGAACACTTACCTACATACAATTGAGATTTAATGACATTTTTTTTCCTTCCCTAAAAGTCATTTTTCTTAGGCCCTCAAAAATTAAGGCTCTGTGCTATGAGCCTTGTTGCACACCTTAAAGGTCGGCTTTGAATATATCATTTAGAACATCACCTTTGATATTTTCTTTTTCCACCCTATATGCTTCTTTCGCACCCTCCGCTTTTCCCATTTTACCCCCTCTTAGATTAAATATTCTAAAACAAAAAAAACTAGAAATTGGATAATCCAAAACACACCAATATGTAAATCTTGCCTAGTCTCTCTGCCACTTATAATACCCCGTCGCGTATTTAAGTCGTCTGCAAAGGATTATACCCGCCGCTCAATAGAAATTGTGTTTCAAAGTGTCACGTAAAACTCCTCTATTTCTTCATTTATGTGAGAGAGAGAGAGAGAGAGAGAGAGAGAGAGAGAGAGAGTAAAATCTTAAAAGAAAAACAATTTTAAGAAATCTCATATTTTCATGAAAGATTTTTTCATGCTAAAATTTCATTAGAAAATCCCACAAAATCCAATTTATTAAACAATCATTCGAAATCTGAATGATTTTGAATATCACAAGACTTTTTTTTTATGTGATGAAGAGTCTTTATTGAACCACAAGACTTTTTTAAGTTACAAAGAGTCTTGATTGAATACCACAATTTTTTTTAATAAGACTTAAATATGATTTTCGTCCTTGCAAATATAGCCAGTTTTGGTTTTGGTCCTTGTAATTTTTTTTAATTTCATATTCAAGCCTTTTAATAATAAAAAAATATTTTCCCTTAAAAAAAGAATCTTTTAAAACCCCTTAAAATCTTAATCCAATACAACCACTAATGCAAGGTTACCATATCAACAATTCTTTCTTTTTTAGGAAATATTGATAGTTCTTTCTTGATTTACGATGATTATGTTTCCTAATGCAAGGTTATTGTATTCTCAAAGTACATTATTATAAGATCCACCTTTTTTTACAAGATTATAAGATTCACTTTTGAAAATTATTTACCCATAATTTAAGATGTTTTTTTACAAGATTTCTCACAGTACATTATTATGTGTATGTTTGTAACAAGAAAACAAAATTTCATATCCATTAAATTTCTATATTTAATTTATCATTGTGAAATACAAATTTATTTGTTTTCTCTCTTATGATATCAATAATTGTAAGAGTAATTACTGTAAAATAAACATATTCATAAAAAATTTAATGTTTAAACGACTCTTTTTAATACATGTGAATTTTGTTTGAGTTTTTACAATATGGAAATGAGGAATTATTTATCAATATGAATACGTTTTTTGAATGAATATTAATATGTATAAGAATTGATTGTTTGACATTTGGGAGTTTGGTCATGCACATGGTTGATGCCTGTTTTGTCGACCTTTTTCTCTTATCATGCACAAGCACAAACAAGTTAAGTTGTTTGTTTCCATGAGAAAAAGAGGATAATTGTTGAATTGTAGGCCAAATTGGAGCATGAGGCACGTAGTGTACAAGAGTCAAGAATGGCAGACAACAAGAATCAAAAGACCCAATCTTCGTGGGACATTCCCACACTCAGTGTCACTTCCCGCAATCAAAGGAATTATCTATACATATTTTTTTTTCTTTTTCTTTTGGTTTGAATAAATGATACTCCAACGTAGAGTTCACATATTGTACATAGGGATTTTAAATTTTAAATTCAAATAAGCTTTTCCATCTAAATCCTCCTTTTTGGTTTAAATATAAATAAAAGTTAAATGCATGATACAAAAGTAGATGAAATGAAACCACTAGACTTTTTGCATTTGAATTAAACATATTTGACCTTTTGCTTATACTCCATTACCATCCCTTCAATTGCTCCAATTAATACTTATATTTTCCTCTTTAGAATATACATGATGTTAAATGATATCCAAAATGATTGAACTAAATAGTAAAAAGATGAGCTTATGAAATATTTTCTTTCTAACACTTACTCTAACATTCACTTTTTTATGAATGAAATTTAGTGGACTCCACAATTTTTGTGAATTCTGCTTATAATTTAATTCTTATATTTGTACACCTTCTCTTTTCATTCAATCATTTACCACATCATTTTCTCTCTATATCTCTCTTCCTATCGCATTATCTATTTACCGCATCTAACACATCTTTTACTCTATTTTTATCTCTCTCACAGTGTTAAATAGATAATGGGTGTACACAAATAATTTATCTTTCTTCTCTAAAAAAAAAAGAATTAATTTATCTTTCTAATACGTTGGAGTCATATCGATTTTTAACACAACATTAACTATTTACCTTACTTTTAATGGTAAAATAAATACATCAATACATAATAATGATAAATACATTTGTAAAACTATATTTTTTTTCTCTCTTTTCATTTACATACCTTTCTTAATCTTTCTAATTTGATCAAAATCAGTTTTTGAACGGAGGGAGTAAAATCAAATATGGAGGGTATTTTTTTTCAAATAAGATAGTAGTACTAGTAACTAACATGATATGAATCATTTTATGCAGTTTGGATTTGGTGCTTTGTTTTGAGGAAAAGTAGCCTTGGGATAATAACCCTGCCCATCTTTTTTTTTTATTTATCTTTTGAATAGAATAATCTATGCTTGTTTGTCCTAAAGTAAAATGATTGAGAATGATATGATGAGTAAAAATACTTGATGTTCTTTCCGTCTATTAAATAGGAACGGTCCACAATACCCTGCCTAATATATTAAAGACCTTTTCTTACCATCACTAACTGCCCTCATGTTCTCCACGCTACGTCCGTGACCACATCTTTACTTCTTTTTTTGTTTGGTAAACGACCATACCATCACTTTATATTCAATATGCTTCTCAATAAAACAAACCTTACCCTATACATCACAAGTTTAATACCTATGACATAACATGTATTAAAGTAAAAACATAATAAAAACACAAGAATTTATATTTATGTGTTTTTTCTTATCAACCGGATCGGTTGTCCAATTGATAAGAAGTTGATTTATGTAAATAAATGCGTGAGTTCAACTTCTATTGTTGATATTAGGACCTAGTGGTGTGAAACATACAAGAACAACTGACTATCAAGTTCACTGGATCTTGAAATCTTTTTTGCTCTAATGAGCCCGAGGACCAAAGTCACCTAATTTGTACCGATATTTAGGCCTAAAAAGAGGCAATACCCAGTCAGAGTTTCACAAGTCAGTTTCAGTTACTGCTTGAGTAACCAGAAAATACATAGAAAACAAAAATTTAGTAGAAGAAGAAGAAATAACAAAGCATGTGTCTCTATCTATCTCCTTCAGCTTTTTATTGCCTTTTCTTTCATCCTACTCATTCTACGGCCATCATTTAACAACCAACCGTTTATTGCATGAGTCACATCCTTTTCTATAGACTAGACACTTTGCTGCTGGTAAACCTTCTTCACATGCTATATGGTCCTTTCATCATTTTCTCCATTCATGTAACCAATTCTGCTTCACAAAAACATACTCTAGCTAGATACTGAGTTATTCAAGAGGTATGTTCTTTTTCATTATCAATATTAATTTTTTTTTAGTATTATATCTTTGGTGGGTCCATGAAAATTTTGCATGTGATGTTCATGAACATGCTCACTGGATTCTTGCACTATTTTATTCATTGATTGTGGATACTGTTATTGCCTTTGCAATTTTTTTTTATTGTTTTTTATATTATATAGTTTCTTTCAGGAGAGAAAATATAGGCTTTTGAGATATCCATTTAGCTTAAATCATGGCTTTTTAAATTAATAATGATCCAAAGTTTAACAACTTGTGATAATTCTAACTGAGCATACTGTGTCAGTTTAATTCTTCTCTTGTTATGGTCATTTCAGTGATTAATCAGTTCAAAAGTAGTGTTTATTTGTTCTGATTAGTTCCAAGTCTTCTTGAATTGAGTAGCATATATGATCCACATTTTTTGTCCTTGAGGTGTTCAACTCAGTGGTAAGAGCTTGACGCAGTTGAAATTCCTTTTAGACAGTTGTAAAATAATCATTAGTACCACTTTAATGAGTAATATCTATTTAAACTGTTAATAATCAGTTCTTACATCCATTTTCTTTTTCAGATTTTCAGGACTGAATAGGAAGTTTCATGCCTAATTTTTTAGGCCTTGGTGCTGAGAATTAGTATATGATATTGTTTATAGAACTTTGAGAGGGATTGCATTGAATTGCAGATACTTGTTGTTCAATTTTGGATTTGGAACAAGATGTCCGAGAGGAAATTGAACATCAATGCTCCACTCATGTCTGTGAGACGAAACTCAGCTACATCGCCTTCGCTAACAGAGTCAAAGAAGAAGATATTAGAGAAGCGGCACACTCTTGCAAGTTACAAATCAGAAATGACATTGGATCAAGTAACAGAACCTGTTGCAGTGCCTTTCAATTGGGAGCATATACCTGGTAGATGTAAAGGTAATAGTGGATCTGAAATACCTCAAATTCCTGTTAAGAACCCTTCATTCACTCCAATTCCTAGGCTTCCCCCTGGAAAATCAGTCAAATCTGCCACACAGCCATTGGTAAAGGAATCCAATGTTGCAAATAGACTCACTTCTTCAAACAAATCGAAGTCTTTCACCGGCAACGCGGTTAAAATAGATTGTGATAGAGAAAGAGAAAAGGAAAAAGAAACTGAGAAGAAAATTGACAGTAGAAGGTCTAATGTTAAGGTAGTGGAGAATAATGATGATGCTTATTCAGATGCAGTTGAATCACTGTCACATTTAACGGAATCATTTTCTTTGAACTGTAGTGTGAGTGGTGTAAGTGGATTAGATAACTTGGAAGCTAAGAAGTTTGGAACATTTTCAACAGATCAACAAACAAGAGATTTCATGATGAACCGTTTCTTGCCGGCCGCGAAGGCTATGACAATACAACCTTCTCAATATTCTTCAAAAAAGCCATCTGTATTAGTGGAACAGCAACCTAGAGATGTTAACAAGTTGGTTCAGAATGCAAAGAAGCCATTGGTAACTGATATTATACCGTATACCGGGGAATGTCAAGAGGAAGAAAGTGAAGATGAAGGCGATGTTTATGACAACGATAATTCTGATAGTGTCATGGGTAAAGGATGTGGTTTGTTACCTAATTTACATGTTAGGAATTCACTGTCTTCGCTAACTCCTGTGGCTGGGATGAAAATGAAGAACCAAGTTACCTTGCCTTCTACTGCTTGTGAGGTTGTAAAACCTAACAAAAGATCTAGTATTAGATCTTTTAGTCCAATTCCAGCTGTAAAGAAGGTAAATAAGTGTTTATTTAGTGTATATTTGATTTCACATGTGGATGAGCCGAAAATTGTTACAAGAGGTGTACAATTGATTTTGACATGTTTGGATATTCTCAAGCAGGATTGATTTTGCCTTCAGAATTGATTCTATCTTAAAAGCTAGAATTTGTAGCTTTGACTTCTAAAACTAATTTTCAGCCTTAAACTTTTTGTTCAATCCATTTTTATACAGAAGTAAATCACTTTACATTCAACTCACTTTTAGTGAGAATCAATTTTACAAAATCTACTTTTGTTGCAACAGAACCAAACAAATCCTTAGTCCATTTTTGTTAACCAACACCATCATGAATGAACGTGTTTTCGACGTATTTACTCAAAATGATGATGAATCTTTGATGCAGGCTTGGGAAGCGATTCATAGGAACAAGTCAAGTACTGCAGCTGCATCACCTGAGACACAAGAAGGAAAGAAGAGATGGAGCAGTGAATCAAACAGGTTTGCTTATTCAGGTGAGTTGCTTCCAGGTAGACTCTCTCCCTTCCGGCGTTCAAGAGCAGCCGCTGCCGGTATATCTCCCTGTAGAAGTAGACAACAATCTCCCTTTCGCGGCACAAAGTTGGTCGGTGATTCTAATGATGCTGAAACCAATAAATCTTGCAATTTGAAGTTCCACAGCTCAGGACTTGGAAAAATTCAAGGAGTTCCAAACCAAGGAGCTAAAAGAAGTTCATATTCAGGAAGTTTGGCAATGGAAAAGACATTGTACATAGATAGTTCAAGTACTGTCAAATTATCATCTTCAAATTTAAGTTCTGTAGATATCAAAAAGAGGATATATACTATGACTGCAGAATTGGACAAAAGACGAGGGAAAGAACGTAATTCTAGCATAGAAACTTCTCAAAACATAAAACATGTAGAAGCTTTGGATTTGGAAGAAAAAGTCACATTGGATTATGAAATATTAAGTTCTTTAGGTGGCAATTCCACAACATTATCTGGTATGCTGCATCATATAGCCAAAGAATATGAAGATGAAGTAATGAAAAATGATGAAGATATTAACCGCGAACTCGTGTCAGTGCAACCAGTGCAAAAGACATTTTCTGAAGATTCAGATACCAACAACAAGCAAATTGTGTTAGCTAATGGTTCTCCACTTCAACCACCATTGCCAAAATCGCCTTCTGAATCTTGGCTTTGGCGTGCCCTGCCTATAAATTCCCTTAAGAATTCTTTCATGCATTCAAATCAAGGGACTCAATCTCATGCTAAGAGAAATGATTCTAATATATCATCAAGCAATGTCAAGTGGGAAACAATAGTGAAAACTTCAAATTTGCAGCATGGTCATGTTCGCTATTCTCAGGTAACCTTTTTAATTCCTTTGTTCATAATTTTGCCTAAATGAGACTACATAAACTCAACTATGGTAGTGATTAACATGAAAATTCACATTTACTTTTCTTGCAGGAACTACAGGCTGGTAAATCGCAGCATTCAAAATATTAGAGATGAAACTGAGTGACTATACTAGCATGTTTTGGTCCAAGTTTTTTGTCTCCTTGTTTTTTCACCACGCATATGATATGAATTCCTAGCTTATGGAATTTTAGCTTTTATAGCATTGGTAAAAATATAGTATGATTGATTAGATTTTTACATTATTGAACATCTTTCATCCCAAAAGAAAAGGTTGGATTCATATTAATATCATCCAATCTTGAGTAATCAGCTTTTTTATAGCAAAATGATACAATACAAGTGATCACTGTTTTTCACGTTTTATTGATTTTTTCCCTTTTTGATACTCATAATGAAGGCTCAGAATCTTATGTCCAAGTATGTAAATCAGATTACTCTGAATTGAGATGAAATATGAAATTCTCATGTTGGTAAACCCAGTACAACATCAGGACTAATAATTGTCATCCTCTTGCAGCCATGATATATTTTTGTAATCTATATATAGTATATTCCCTGGTGATTTTGTTAATCGATTATGCATTTTGATGCTATGAAATTTAGAACATTTGATTTACTTTAAGTTGTCATTGCCAAAAAAATAGAATCACAAGCTACTTCATCACAACAATCATGCGAAAACAGATGAAATAATATCATATGTCAATTACTCGATCCATTCGAACATCTCTCCTTAGATCGCGGCTCACAAACATGTTATAATTACATGTTCACACATTAATTCATCTATTTTCTTCACTGACAGATCTCATAGACAGGCTTGGTTTTAACGATATTCAATATTGCATTTAAAAACGCTTGTATTACACACATTAATCGATCTCGATTATCATTGTTAATTTCGGGCTAACACGGAAATAGTAGGCGCAAAACCAAACATATACTTAATATGTGGAATTAGAATCCTTTACAAATCTAGCAATTAGGAACTGAGTGTGTGGGATAGATGCAGAAATATGAATCAGGATAATGACGGTAGGGGACCAATTAGTAACATGACAATGGAGATAGAAATACAGATAAACCATGAAATCGTTGAAATGGGGACCTAGTGATAATATATTGGATTGGCAACTGACAAAATGTCTGTGACAACTGACAAGTTTTTCTATTAATAAATTCCCTCATTTTGGAGCAAAATATTTTTATCTATCAAGTTCACTCACCAGTCACCAAAACTTTCAAAAACCAAAGTTCAATCAAGAGATTATCTACACAACCAAAATAGTTGAACTTATTTTGATGTATCATCTATTTTATCACGGAAATGCGCTACTTCGCGCTAAACAAAACCTCACGAGAACATCATGATGCTGAATTATTGTAACTGTAGTGTGATTCGTTTTTATATTTACTACCTGACATGTTTTCTGATAAATCAATGATCCAACGCTCATAAACCGTTCTTGATAGATTCGCGATAAATGGCAAGATCCTAACTTATATTTTTCATGATGCTAAAATATTTTTCGCGAGATTAATCATTTCCCATAAAATATTGAATTGGTTCAATTGGATACTAAACTTATAAATGCTAAGATCTACTTTCATATCAATTATTTACTAAGATGAAATGCTGATTATCTAGTTACTTAGTTATTACAAAGTTCTTCAAATCTTTAGCCATATCACTAATGGAAAACATTCTTGAAACACCTTGAGAAGCAATAAAATATACACAAATCAACATAATGGAACCAAGCCCTACACCAATGAGAATTAACCCAAAGAATTACTGCTAACCCAATGACAACTGTAACATAAGATGCAACACAACTCCAATAGAAGGACTCCATATCAATTGCGGTCTGATGTCGCGTTGTCGATGCTGGTGGAAAAATGGAGGTATGATTGCAGATTATATTGATAACAGATCCACAAAGATCTGAATTACCTCTATAGTTGTTCTCATCAAAGTTTGCAAACTGCATTGTGGTTGGAATTGTACCAGAAAATTTGTTGTATGAGACATTGAATACGGCTAAAGAGTATAGATCAGTCAGGTTTTGAGGTATGACACCACTCAAATTATTGTAAGAAAGGTCTAAACTCTCAATACTTATCAAATTGGAAAAGGTTCCTGGTATCGATCCTGATAATCGGTTGCGCGAAAGATTCAGGGCGATAATTTCTCTTAGTTCTCCAATCTCTGGTGGAATGCTACCGCTCAAATTATTACTTGATAAATCCAATCCAGTCATTAAGTTCAGGTTATTTCCCTTGTAAGAGAGATAATAACTCTTTGTTCTGAACTCAATCTCTACTATTTCATAAGATATCATGTATTCATCAGCAATAGGATGGTTTAAGCTCAAAGAGGAATTATAGAGAATGTGGAAGGTATTTCCCGCGGCGAACCAAATTTCATGCATTTGAAAAATGAATATTACTGCAGTATTTTGATAATAATAAATTATATCCTTTGAGTCATCATCATACTGGAATGCTGTTGATCCCATTACAGTACTTTGATACTCTTTCATTTTAAATGATATATTCTTGATGCATGGAGGTATTGTTCCACTAATCCAATTATGTGAGAGATCCATAATTCTGACATGTTCTAGTTCACACACATAGATAGGTATTGGACCTGTTAATTTATTCCCTGCCAGTAAAAGAACTCTTAACTTTGAGAGCCTGTTGATCCACTGTGGAATATTTCCGAAAAAATTGTTGTCCCTCAGGTCTAGTGATGCTAATTTTGTTAGTTGAGACAAAGCATGTGGTATATTACCTTGGAGAGCATTCTTTTGCAAGTATAAGAACTTCATGTCTTCGAAGTTATTAAAGCAATAAGGTAGAAAACCCGATAAATTGTTTTCAGAAAGGTCCAAATAGCTAAGGTAAAATAGGTTGCAAAGCTCATTTGGGATTTCACCTTGTAACTGATTTTTTGACAATGAAAGTACATTTAGTTCTTTGAAGCTTCCAATCCATCTTGGAATCCTGCCAGATAACATATTGTTTGATATGTCCAAGGAAAACAAAGAATAATTGTTTGACACTCCATCTTCAACTATTCCACTAAAGGAGTTGTTGTTCAAATACAACCAATTTAATCTTGTTAAGTTTGAAAGTAATGGAACAAGTCCATGGAAACTGTTGTGAGATAGCCTTAGCAGTCTCAATGAGGTCAAATTGGAGATCAAATGGCTACTAAGCTCTCCAGAGAAGTTGTTATTGGATAAGTCCATAGTCCTCATTGTTTGCATTTCACCAATGGATGATGGAAGGATTCCCTCAAAACTATTCTTAGATAGGTTTACATAATAAAGAATTGGAAATATCTTACCTATATTCTCTTGTAGTTGACCACCAATCTTGTTATTTGAAATTTGTAGGTCCAATAAACCATGTTTGAAAGTTGGAAGCTCAAGAGTTCCTGTGAATGAGTTGTTCATCAAATACAAGGTCTCCAACTTTGTGTTATTTTCTATGAGCCAAGAGGGAAAATTCCCTGATAGCATGTTATGAGAAAGGTCAAGTAGTTGTAGATCATGCTGATAAAGTAGAAAACTAGGAAAAGTTCCATTTCTCTTTGAACTTAGAAAGCAATTTCTAAGTTGGAGAACTTTTATTTGAAAAGTAGGGTGCCATGATGAACTTTCTTCAGTTTCCACATACAAGTTATTTGTTTTTGGTGACAGAAGGAAAACCTCAAGTTTAGAATGATTAATCAAAGAACTAAATGAGAAAATTCCATCAAAGTTAGTATCAAAGAGAGATAAATATTCAAGAGACTTGAGACTAATGATGAAAGATGGAATGTTTCCAACAAAATTATTTGAGGATAAATCAAGTACGCTGAGGCTTGTCAAGTTGCTAAGGCAATGTGGAAAATAACCACTCATTCCATTTCTGCTGAGGTCAAGTTCCTGCAGATTCTTCATTCCACATAGTCCTGTCAATATTATTTAGTTTTCAGTGAGACTTCATGCTAAAAAAAAGTTATAAACTGATGCAAAATAATAACAGCTTGTGAGGGAAAATTATTATCAAACAACTATACTTTGTTAATACGAGCTTATATATATGTTATAAATTATCCGGTATAAGATAATGATTTGACTTTGACCAATAGACCCTATACAATTATAAATTTTATAAACATGAGTAGAAAAAAGTGTGTCACTGATATAGTTTTTGAAATTGTAGGCATAAGATAATTAAGTTTGTAAGTGTGAGTGTCGTAAAAATGGACGGATGCACAACCAAAAGAATGGGGCATATGCCCCATTAAAATTTTTAAGTTTTGCGAATGCTATATATATTAGGGTTTTACTAGAAGACACTCTTTATGAATGTGTCTTTTAGCAAGTTATTTTATAAGCATTTATTAAAAGACACCAACTAATTTTTATGAAGGTGTCTTTTAGCAAATTATAACTAAAAAGTTGATAATCACACTTGAGGTGTGGTTGCTAAAAGACACATTCATGAGTGTCTTCTAACAAAACTCTATATATTATATTTATGCCTATATTATAGAAGGGCTTCTTATAGTTTGAGCTCATTTCCAAATTACGTTTTATAATTTGAAAGAAAATATATATATATAATGATCTATTAAAAATAAATATTTTTTTTAGTATACATTTGGATAAGCGGTGGGTGTCAAAATGTTAAAGCTTAAAAGTATAACTTTTATCAAAATTATGGTCGTTTATCTTAATTCTAACGATCTCTCACATTTAATTTAAATATGCATATATTAATTGCCTCGTATTATAAAATTTATGGATTCGTTAGTGGTTGTAAACCCTAGACTAGAGTACTAAGTTTGATTCATACTGATACTGGAAATAAAATTGTAATAAAGTTACCTTCAATTTCAACCCAACCATCAAAGTAGTTAGCTGATAAGTCAAGATGAACTAAATGGTTGAAAGGAAGAAAATATGAAAAATTGAGGAGCCAAACATCAGTTGTATTGGTTGGAAATGTAACTCCTCCAAGCAAGAGATCCATGACATGTCCTTTGGTATGGTTGCACTTGACACGCTCCCATGAACAACAATCAACATCACTATTATCATCCCATGATGGAAGATTATTGTATGTACTAGTGCTGTTTGAAATCAAGAAGGTTTTGAGATTTAACAAACCCAATTTTTCTTTCTCTAAACACCCTTCTAATTCCTTCACAAGAATCAAAACAATAACAATCCACAAATACAAGTGATTTTTGACAAAAAGTCTCTCCATTTAGTTCTATTTACTATATAAGTAAACTTTGTTCTATGTATAGATCATCTTCTGCTTCTTTTCGTGACAAAGAATGTATCATATATACACAATACTAATTGGTGTGAGAGAATTAGATAAAGGTGCCATACTTCATGCATTTCTTTGAAATTTCCATACAATTTCACCTAATCAATTGTATAATACTTTTTGAGTTACATGTAGTGGTTGATTTTTTTTTTTTTTTTTTTTAATTAAAATGTACTACTCAATAAAGGTTTACAAGGTTTATTTTTTTTGATTATAGCGTGTCACTACCGCGTTTCTTTACTTGTGTGAAAGCATAAACTATAGCGAGATTTTTTTTCATGTTGAAACAAATAATTCAACACATTTGGTGCAATACAAGGTAGATTATGTTAGTAAAGACAATGACTTGACTTTAAAGTAGGAAACAAAGAAATTCTAAAGGCCGCAAAGTTTTCACACTAGTAAATTAAAAGAAAACTTAATGATTGATAATAATTTGACAAGTATATCAAATTGCATGTGTAATAATAGTAAGATTGTGTCCATAGAGATATTTTGTTTTACTTCCTATGTTCTTAAATACAACCACATTGTTTTTTCACTCGTATTAAGAAAAGTCGGCAATGAAGTTAATATATATCGATTTTATGTATGATGAATATACCTAAGATACCTATAACTTCTCTTAAGAATTATTTCACGCATTCAAATCAAGGGACTCAATCTCATGCTAAAAGAAATAATTCTAATACATCATCAATCAATGTCAAATGGGAAACAATAGTGAAAACTTCAAATTTGCAGCATGGTCATGTTCGCTATTCTCATGTAACCTTTTTAATTCCTTTGTCCATAATTTTGCCTATATGAGACTACATCAACAGTTGATTAACATTCCTGTAGGAATGATAACGTAAACTTGATGCAGTTGATCAACTCAACTATATGGTAGTGACTAACATGAAGGAATGATAATGTAGACTTGATTTTCTATAAAATTAATTTTGTACAAACTATTAAGGCACACTCACAAAAACATACGTACTACCTCTGTCTATAAATATAAAATCTTCTTGAATTTCTGAGTTTACAATTAGTATTACAAAGTTAGTAAAAAATTAAATTTATATGTTCATAAATATTTGTAAATAGTAAATATATATTTACCCTTTAAAAAAAATATCTCTATTTACATTTGTTTTTTTAGCCCAAATCTGATCATGTCTATGTTTGCATATTAAATAAATTATTGAAAATATGTCTATGGTATTAGATTTTTCACTGGAGATTAAAAATAATGTATTCACATGTATAGGTAGAGTTGTTGTAACAAAAAAAAAGTATAGGTAGAGCTGTCAAAAACGGACCATCCGATCCATTTTGGATCATCCCGAACGGATAACAGATTTTTTATGGCCGGATTGAAAAGCCCGGTTTAAATACGGGCTGGAATAATATAGCCCGAGCCTGTCCCTATACGAGCTCACAGGCTAACAGGTCAGCTTGTGTGTACATGTTTTTATTTAATCCTTTAATGATCCCATTTTCAGAAAGAAAAATAACAGAGAGAAAAAGAAACGAAGGGTAAGAATTAAAACTAAGAATACGAACCAGCGGGTACGAGTTAGCCCGAACGAATTACAGGCTTTTACGGGTCGGACTAAAAACCATGGCCACAATTTTAAGGCCCAAGCCCTACATTTTATTCGGGCTTTTGATCCGACCCATACAAACGAACTGTTTTGACAGCTCTACCTATAACTTCTCTTAAGAATTATTTCACGCATTCAAATCAAGGGATAAGCAAAACAATTGGGGTCAAATTATGATTTTTAACACCTGTATAAATTGAAATATAAGAAAATAGAGATTACATCTAAAAACCAATTATACAAAATTGATTTAAAATGGGGAAATTTTGCAATTGTCCCATGCTAAAACTCACCTATGTCCAAGTATGTAAATCAAATTATTCTTAATTGAGATGAAATTTGAAATTCTCATGTTGGTAAAGCTGGTACAAGAGAGGGTGGTGGTTCGATTTATCAATTTTGCAATTTTCAAGATTTATTTTATCAATTTATAATTGTTTAAATATCATACTTTTATTTAAATAACCTTAATATTAATAACTTAAATGAATAATTTAATATTATAAAAGAGAGGGTGGTGGCTCATGGTGGAGCTCGGGCGACCACCACAGAGACGGAAGGCAAACTTCCGACGACACCATGGTGTCACACAAACATTTGATTATTAAAAAAAAGGGTTAATAGTGTTTTACCGCTTGTAATATTAGTCATTTTCGGTTTACACCTTTCAATATTTTTTTAGATTTCATCCTTGTAAAATAAAGATTCTCTAAAATAATCTCCTTTAAGATTCGATGTCCACGACCACTTTCACTTGATTGACACTAACATGATGGTAGCCCTTTTATTTGGTGACTTCACACACCTATCATCAGTACTCACTAGAGCACCTCAATATGTCTTATAGGTAACTTATAGGTAACCCTTATCGCGGTCCAACTCTCAATGAAAACGATAATTGTTAGGACTTAATCCTATTAGGAAATCACATGCCAAAAGACTAGTATAATAGGTGGAAGAGCAACATGACTTGAATATCATGCCAAACAATTTTATCGACTCGATATGGGACTGCTAACATTTTTTTTTTTTGAAATAGTCAATGTTAGTAATTAGAATGTTGTATTTCATTGTACAATGCGATCTTTTATCATGTAATATTTGTATTATAAGTCTGAAAAGTATCCAGACCTATAATTCTGAATTTTTTTTCTTGATCACTAGTATCATACATCTTGTTAGATGTTTCATGTTTCCCTTTTATATAAGTGTGGATTATAAAATAGTACTATTTTTTTTTTTGTCAAAAAAAAATAGTACTTATCTATTAGATACTACATTCATGAGGTGGTAGTTTTGTAAGAGTTTGACCTAAGTGGTAAGATCGATGGACAAAGTTCAACTCAACAAAAATCTCTCCTTATCGAAATTTTAAAAAAATGGGAAAAAAAATCTTGATAAAAAAATGAATTAATAACAACATTAATTATTCTTTAAAAAAATATTAATTATTTTTTAAAATTTATTTAAAATATATTTAATATCAATGGAAACAAGTCTCATAAATTTAATAAAGTAAGATATTATCAATATCACAAAAAAAAAAGTTAAATACTATCATTAAAATATAATTAATTTAATATCCATAAAAATAAATCTCATAAATTTAGTAAAGTTAGATATTATCAATATCACAAAAAAAAAGTTAGATACTACCATTAAAATATAATAAATTTGGAGGTTCTAGTTTCGAGCGTATTTGCCGTTAGTATTTTTTGTGGTGAAACTTCAAGTGTGGGAATTGAACCCATAATATATTATTTGATAAAGTTTCAATAGACGGTGCGCCACTTGAATGAGATCACTTAACCGCATGGTTTTGATGGGATACAATACATTAGTGAATGATTGCATTTATTTATCACTATCATTAAGTGGAAGAAGTTAAATTTAAAAAGAAAAGAGAATATGAAACTTTACTAAAAACAATGATAATTGACACTAATTATCATATTACAGTTGTCCCAAGTGAGATTCAAAGTTCACCCTTTGAAATTACTGAGTTGACAGCTCTTAGACAATCGAAAGATATTCAATTGACAGTGAAGCATGTTGTATTAATTAAAAGATACAATTACAAAAAGTATAATTTAATTTTAATTGTTTAAAATGTTTTGTAATATAAAAAAATAATATTTTAAAATGACTAATGTCAAAAAATAATAATTTAAAATTTATTTCATTAATTTTTTAATATACATAAAAATATTTAATATATTACAGTCAAAATCAGTATTAAATGATATACTTTCATCTAGAATACTTCAACAATTAAATATTGTATATATTTATTTCTACTAATTAAATATTATATTTATAAAGTCATGTATTAATTTTTTTGAAGAAAAAATCATGCATTAATTATCAAGATAAACAATTATTATATTAAATAATGTATTTACAAAGTCATGTATTAATTATCAAAATAAAAAATTATTATTCTTGCTCTAAATTCAAAAAAGTTGTATCTCAAATTTGTCTTTATAAATAGCACAACTGGAGTAGTAAGAAATTCATAATTAACATTGTTCAAAATTCATTTCTCAATTCCTCTCTCTTTTTGTTTTTGTTTTAATCATCGTTGTCATGACTGGGAGGAAGGTTAAACTTGCATACATAACCAATCCATCGAGCAGGAAGGCAAGCTACAAAAAAAGGCAATCTGGTGAGAGATTAGACGTTCCTTATTTTCAATAAAGCCTGTATTAGCCTTGCAAATTATTTATATGTTACCATTAGATAATGATTAATGGTTAGGATCATCAATTTAAATTGAAGCTTTCAAATTAAATCTCATCTTAGACAATTATAAAATAATATTATATTTTATTTAAAAAAATAATATTATTTCTACCTCTAACAATATATGTTTTTCAATAGGTTTACTAAAGAAGGTCAATGAAATCAGCACTCTTTGTGGGATAGAAGCATGCGCAATAATCTTTGGTG
>Ga0228711_1002677_pt1 | contig 27494 bp, 13 predicted proteins | sample MedpolnodulmetaG_2_FD_177996 | JGI IMG/M metagenome (GOLD analysis project Ga0228711, IMG submission 177996) | Root nodule microbial communities from Medicago polymorpha collected in Santa Monica, California, United States - brown nodules | ecosystem: Host-associated > Plants > Roots > Nodule... | reverse complement strand
GTATGTTTATGCAGCTATTGGTCATATAAATCTTTATGGAAGGTATGTTACTCTCATGTGTTTTAAATATATAATATATAGAAGACTTTTTTTACACAAGTCTTTGATAATTGTGTGTCCATAAAGAAAATTCATAGGTTAATATCTACAGAAGGAAGAAGAAACAAAGCTTAGATTTGTGAATTTGCAACTTAATTAATGATATAATTTTTATAATGCAGGAAATGCCATATCTATTAGCTGCAACATGTTAAATAGAGTGTGTCACAGATCTTCTGCATGAAGCCGACAGATCACATTATCCTACAAAATTATGTGATAGATATTAATTTTCTGCTGCTATGGCATTCTTGTCTTGGTTTATTTCAACAGCTTGATATCTTTTTAATGTTTAGTTTTTAGTTTTACCTTCTTTGTAAAAAAATTATCTTGCTCCTTGTTGATAAATATGAAATATGAATGAAAAGGCTGCACATAACAAAAGAAACTATCGTTGAGCAAAAGAAACTTGATATTCTCGCCTCTCCATATTCTCATAAGCCCGTCAAAATTGAGTTAAAATACTAAGAAAAAAAATTATAAGTTTCGAGATTCAGATCAAATCTATTCATTAAAAGATGTCATATTGTACAATCTGCAAAAATATCATATTGAAAAGGAGTAAAAGTAAAATTTTATGGAGGAACGTTGAAATTTGTAAGGATTGAGGTTTAAATTCCAAATTATCTGAGCCTATAAAAAGAGGTGGATTGAGAAACCGACAAAAAACTTGTTTCACTAAAATCAATTTGGCCTTGTTGTAGTTGAGTTATGTGATCCTCTCCATTTTCTTTCTTCATTTATCCTCTCTATTATTAAATTTTTTAAATTTTTTTGAGTTTATAAAAGAGATTTTAACTTATTTATTGTCACACTTTTGTATTTTCAAACTATAGTAATTTAGGAAATGGAGAGAATCCATTGTAGTTGGATTTACTTTGCAAACTCGAAATAGATTTTAGAAAATCTATGTAGAATTCTATGAAAAAAAATCTATGTAGAGTTCTTAAACATCCAAATTATACAACCCGGATGTGTTAAATACTAGTGTAACGCCCCATACCAAGCACATGATACATTTTATTTAAAATTATTTAACAGGTTTTACATATTAACAGATTTTTTAAATATCATTGTTTTTGTTTCTTTTCATCCATAATTTCGGTGTTATGTATATTTTATCTTCATATTTAAAATTGAAACAATAAATCATCATTTATTGAGATAAAAAATGTTAAATTTTATAAAGAGATGATTATTTTTGTGAAACTGATAAAATATTTAACAAAAGTACAATTAAGCCTAAAAGATAAAAACACTATAAATAATTAATATATTCCTAAAAAATTAACCAATTAGTAAGAGTTCATATTAGCTTTGTTTATATATTCATTTATCAAATGGATATGATTACCTATGTTTTAATTTTCCACTCTTAATAAAAAAAAATTACTTAATTTCAATACTCTCTCTGATCTCAATTATAAACAAAAATACCTAAATTCAAAAATTTAGTTGTATCAATTATTATTCTCGGTTTCATAAATAATACAACATTCTCAAAAGTGTCATATATTAAAACTTTCTTTCATGAGAATATAAAAGCCATTCAAAATAAACTTATATGAATTAAAATATATATTTTAGGATAGATAACATATTTTTTTATAAATTGACGGCCTATGGATGACACACCATAGATGTATTAAAATGAAAAGTAGGATCCAAAAAAAGGAGGGGGGCAAACCAAACCCTCAAAATGTTCAAACAATCTATAACATAGAAGACCTAGTCTATTCTTAACTAAATCTTTCCTAATCTGAATATGCGTGAAAGATCACTAAATAAAATTATTGATAGGCAGGCCTAAAGTATCCAACATATCTGCACAATAGTTTTCCTATTTGAACATATAAGATATCATGAAATTCATTAATTGCAATAGAGTAAGACAATTAAGCAATCTATTTTTGATAAGCCAAGGAACAATTTGAATTACTTGATGGCTAAGGTAACCAATTTTAAATCACTTTCAATCCAAAGATTATGCCAATTTTTCTGGTAAGCACATTCCATTGCAAGGATGACTGCCATAATGTAAGAAAACAGAGCATTACAAATTGCAAGGTCTGAAACAAAACAACCAATACTATCTCCAATATTGTTTTTGTAGGTGCCTACATAAACTTTTAATCTTGGATTGCCTTAAGTTATGCCATCAGTGTTACACTTTATCCAACTATGGATAGGTGATTGTCAAATAACCTCAATAATACACTTTATCCAACTATGGATAGGTGATTGTCAAATAACCTCAATAATTTTAGTCTTCTTTGATTATGAGTATCCATTCTATATGCTTTCAAAATAACAAAATCAGAGATAGTTGGACCATTTGTTAGCTTTGTAAGGTTACCAGATAGAGAAGCTTGAGTTGTGATCATAGCAATAATTGCATTTCCGGTAAGTCTTGGGTTTTTTTTTTGTTACAAAAGTCTTAAATTATTGAATCTAATTATTTCTACAATACCACATAGGATAAACAACATTAAATAGAAACAAAGTAAGTTATATTTGATTTGAGATTAAAGAAATTAGTTATTTGTTTGTTTATATTTAAGATTGGAAAGAGTCCCTAAAAAAATATTGGAGATAGTATTTTTCTCGGAAACAAATTATCTATGAAGAGAGAAAAAATGAACAATTTTCTTTAATATCTTCCTTCAATCTTATTTTATTGGAGATCAAGAGTCACAAAGTAAAACACTCTAAATTAATGTCATTTTACTTTACCGTGATTCTGATTACCAAATCATTATTTTCCATTTTTCAAAAAGAACCATCCCTCTTTCTCAAGGTTCCTAATCGAAACGAACGAACCCAAATGCGTGGAATAAAAAAGTATAAGATATGTTCCAACTCTCTCGATTGAATGTATAATTGTTTTCCATTATAAAGACTGAACTCATCTAATATCATCTATATGGAACCTTTTGAAGTTAAAGCCTGACCAAAATATGGAGCATAAAAAAGACATGAGTAAAGTGTGACCAAAAAGTTTTCTCTACCAAAATAATAATACATTTTTTTAGTTCATTTGTCTCTATAATTTCAGGGTTGAACGTGATCCAAGTTGATGAAAAAATATTTTGTAACATTGATTTTCCTAGCCCTAAAGAAACAAATAAAATGATTTAAGTAAATGAATAGATTTTTACTTTCCAATCATATTAAACAATCAAGTTGATAGTTATAAACACTTACCTTAGAGCAACTTAAATTTTGCCAACAAAATTGCCATAATCACCTTTTCAGATTCAACGGAAGATAAACAAAGAGTTTAATTCATCAACATAATATCCGAAGAGAGTACATTCAAACCGATATCTCTTCAAAATGAATTGACAAATGATTAAAATTATAATTAAATACCATAGTATATTACATATTAATTTTTTTGAAAAAACAAATAAAAGTCACTCATTCGAATTCAATTCAATGACATTCATTTCTTAGTTCTTGTATTGTATGTTTTGTATTCTCTTTCAATACCCAGCTCAGTTGGTTTAATTTATTCCCTTCTTTAAGGCTCCCACAAGTATAACTTCTTCCACTAAATTCTTAAATGTTTTTTTTTTGTTTTTGTTTTTGTGTGGAGGGAGTAAGGAATCTAGAAAGGTTAAGTGGGTTAGGAGAGATAATGTGCATCTTATTCAATATATAACTTTTTCCATAGAATCTTTAATTTAATCATTATATTTATTTTTGGATTTGTGTAAAGTTTAAACATAAGTAAATTGTAAATTGATAATATGAAAACTGAAATATTTTTTCATTGAAGTGTCAATACATGCAACAATAGTGATTTATTCAATTGAAAATCGTAATTCTATTGTCTATGGCATGGACTTTATTCTACTACATTAAAAACAGACACATAACATTGACATAATGGATAAACAACTTAAACTAATTAAGTCACTTGAAAATATTATTTCTCTATCTTCACAATCTTTTTGATCGGTTGAACAATTGCGTCAGATGTCCCGCAATCTTCATTTATTGGCAACATTATCTTCTTAGTAGGTGCAAATGATTAAGAATTTGAGTCAACAACATCTTTCGAGTTCACACCTGTGGAGTTGTGGGATTTGTTTCAGAAAACTTATTCATTAAATCCTATCATAAAATTTGTCAAAAGAATATATTTAAGCTTACCCATAATACATGTTTTAAAAAACAAACATACAAAAAATTAAGCTTAGCCATTTGAATCTAGTTCAATGGCATTCATTTTAGTTTTTCCACCATCTCTTTCATATTCTCTTTCAACACCCACTCCAGTCATGACTCCAATTAAAATATTGATTAAATTCAATTTAATATTATAAGAATATAATGTATACTTGAATCATATTAAACAAAATATTTTATTAGCATTAAAAAACAGATCTAAACGGTTACTTAATTATTAAACCTATTAATTCAACCTTTAAGGTAATTATACAATATTTAAAAATAATTTGTAACATTGAAATACCATTAGAAAACAAAATATATGAATGAGAAAAATCAAGGTTGAAAAAAATTGATTTTGAAAAATAAAACTATTTCCACCAAAAAGTAATTAATTTATTATTGTGTTATTGTAAATAAACAATATCAAATAATTCAATTGATACGAATAAAGTGATAGTCACTTACCAACCAAGTAGTTGTTGTAAGAATCATTGAAAACATCAGATGCAGGTGAGAACAAATGCATGTTTGTTGGGACCAAAACAGTTTTAGATATTTTCACTTTTGTGTTGACTTTGAAATTCAGTTTGTATTCGGTGCGTGATGGTTTATACGAACCACTGCTGCAAGCAACATCAAATGAGGAAATCGTGAACATCATTCCCTCTTGGAGCTAGTCCTTAGACTTATAGATCAATGTTCTTCGTATTGACACATCAATTCGGTCCCCCTACGTAACAAAGATTAAAACACTATACTTTAAAACAAAAAAATACAAAAAATTAAAACGATATGAAAAAAATATCTGTCGATCCATTAGAACCAACTCCATAGAGAGGTGATAGTTTTTTATTTTTATAGTCTTGAACAAATCAAGCATGAACAACCCTCACAACCGATGTCCACGATTGTTTTTCTTGACGAAACATCAGAGATGAAGTTGTGTTTCGTATACATTTTACTTTGCAATAGAAAAAATTACATAAATAACTTAAAATACATATATCAGAGGACCAGAGAACAGAAAAAAAGAACTATATTTTGTGATTGTTGTGTACTCGTAACCGAAAGCGCTACTATTTATATAGAAAAATAGTACCATAACGGTTAATATATATTAATTATTAATTTGACCGTTTTAAAATTAATATTACCAACCTCTTTAATATTATAAAATGTGCAATAAACGATTATATTATATTTCATGTAACCTACAAAAAATTAACTTCATAACATTTGAAGTTTAATAATATCTTATTAATATTAAGTAATATAATTTTGTAACGAATAAAAATTAATTATATAACCTTAAAAACTAATTACTACAATTAAAATTTTAATTAGTAGGTTACTGTCATAGTGTAATAGACCAAAATTTAAAATATAATTTATTCAAGTTATTTATTATAATTTTGTAACCTACCAAATTTTTAATGTACCGTATAAATGTTAATTGAATACTAATTATATTAATAATTATTTGATTGTAACATACAAATTTTTAATGTAATATATAAATTTTAATTGAAACAATAATTACAATAATAATTATTTGATTGTAACATACCAATTTTTTAATGTAAGATATAAATTTTAATCGAAACAATAATTATATTAATAATTATTTGTTTGTAACAAACCAATTTTTTAATGTAACATATAAATTTTAATCGGAACAATAATTATATTTATAATTATTTGATTGTAACCAACTATGTATTTTATGTACAATTTAATGTTAAATAAAAAATGGTTTATAATTATAATTATAATTATTAAGTTTGTATTTAAAAATTAGGAGAAATTTTTGGAACAAATGCCAAGTAGGATTATGATGATGTGGACATCTTTAGAGGAGATGATTTTAGAATAGGCTATTTTTAAAAACTCTAAATTGTTAGTATAAATACTAGAACTTAGTTTATTTTTTTATTTTTTTTATGTTTATAACACATGTGTGTGATTTAACGTTGTTGATTACTCCACTGGTAGTATAAAGTAATTTTTCTGATTTTTTTAATTTATTAAATATATTTTCAGATTTTTTATTTTAAAAAAATTCAAAATTTTCAATTTGTTTTGTTTTCTATTAATTAATAGATATGACACATTAACGCCACGTGCCCAAAATTGCATAGTCATCAACTGCCAAATTGCCTTAAAAGTGGGGACTTTTGTCATATTTAATGCAAAAAGCCTTGATGGGAATTCTTGCTTGGAGCCCTTTGAGTTGCAAGCGTACTTTTGATTTTTGTAGAGCATGCAAAATTAAATAACAAAGCATCAAATAGTGTGGGACCCCCTCTATTGAGTAGCGAAGGAAACATATATGTTAATTTATAACATTATGCGCAAACGTGTGTGTGAGCATGCGAACGGTCGTATGCGTACATTGTGTAACAGTCCGTTTTTAGTTAGAATTATTTTAATTATTTATTATGTCTTTGTGCGTATTTAATTTGAGATTAGTGGTTTTTTTGACCTAAAAGGGTATTTTAGTCATTTTTAGAGTAAGGGGTATTTTGTTCATTTGATGAGTAAGAGTAAATTAATAATTATATTAGGAAGGTTACTTTTGGTGTTTTAGCGAGAATATTTTTTTTTTATTAAGTTACTAGTGAGTTGGAGTAATTATTTAGAGATGATAATTTTATTACACAACAATAGAAACTCATCTTGCTTGATGGTCTGATATTTATGTAATGGATAGAGGCATTTAGTGGTGGAATTGGTTGGAAGGGTGGAGTTGGTTGGAAGGGTGAAATGGCTAGTCCATTTGTTGTGTTGAACTTATAGTATGTTAGTGTATTGATTTGGATTATAGTATATTGTTTGTTGAATTTATTGATGTGTTGTTGTTTATTTTTGCGAATTTAGTGTAGTATAATTGCTGATGTTATAATGTTGTCTATATTTTAGTGCAGTGAGAGATGTAATTTATTTGACTTTGCTATGTTTCTTTGTTTTTTATTGGATTATAGTATATTGTTTGTTGAATTGAAATTTTGTTGCTGGATCGCCTTATGGTATGTTGTTCTTTTGATGTTTAGAAGAGGAATTGATTTTCTCATGAAAGCTTCAAGTGACTTGTTATGATCATAGCCTTGTGAGATTGATCCTTGGAATGTCATGGTAGCTAGCATGGGTGGAAGATGGTACTAGTGAATGGAAGGATGGTGTGTGTGAAATGGCATGGATGCAAGATAGTTCTGGTTAGTGAAAGAGGTTTATGTTTATTTATTATTTATTATTGCATTAATTTTGTGGTCGGTCAAATAGTTACGTTCTTGGTCTTTATAAAAGCATAATCATGAACTTTTCTTTGTAGTTGACATACTAGTTAGTTCTGCTACACACTTTGATGATGACCAACTAGAGTTTTACCACAAGACTCACGAAGACTTATGAAAAATGAAATTTGTTAGCAACCAATAAAGTTTGTATGTGTTTTGTTAAAACAATGAAAGATGTTTAATTTGGGATGTTGGTATTGCAATGCTAACTCCATTGGATTGTGAAGTGCATGGCTGAAGTATTAGGTGGTGTGCTCATGTGATGATTTTCTAATCTATATATTGAGGATTTTGCCTTTCTAGTTTTCGCATTTTAGAAGTTGCAGTTGAGTTTCGTATGTTGAAGATTGAGCGAAGACGAAACTAGTTATCTATGCTGGATTGGTGGAGTTTTTCGGTGATTAATGATGATCTAGCTGTCTACAAGGCCAAATAAATTCACAATGCATGGATCACAAATGGAATAACACTTATGTTTTTCCTGAGCATGAGGATTTGATTTCTTGTAGATAATATGCATTGCTACAATTAATTTGAAATGTTGTTAGGTGTTTCTATGGAATTGGTTTATGCAGGGTAGAAGTTGAAGTAGCTTTGCAAACAATGGTGTTAGTTTAAGCACTTGTCTTGTGTTATTTTAGCATTACATGTGTACTATCGGTTACTTCTATATGGTGTATTAGCATACTAGAAAGTGTAACCATGTATTATTAGCTCAAATTAGGAGCTTGTTTGATCACATACTTAGTAAACAGTCTTAATCAGTAAATAGTCATATTATCTTTCTTGTGCTTTTTAGGTTTATTTTAATGTTATGAGGTTAGTAAATAATCACAATCAATAATTTAAACAGAGAAAAAAAAATGGTTGTTCCTTTGTTACCAGTAAAAAAAACCACGAGTGTGCTCCATTTAGGTTTCTTTTACTATTAACACATGAGTGACATGACTAAATATTAGATTTTCACATTTACATAGGGTCGCGACAGAGAAATACCATGATTGTCACCATGTTCTTTTGTGAGGTTAGTAAAATTATAGATGAGTAATTTTGAACGCGGGAAAAAAAGATTGTTACACCTTTGTAAAATTGTGGTTATATGTTTTAATTATTTGGTTGTCTCAAATTATCCTGTGAAAACTATATCATTTTAAGTCAACCTATCATGTAAATATTAGTAGTGACCACTTTTGTGATTCTCTGTTTGCATGACACAAAACTAAGTTTTTCCATCTTAAAATTTTAGATAACCAAAACAATGACCAATGTGACCACAATTATTAAGAGATGTCACCATTATTTTATCTAGGTTTTCAAAGTGTTCATCTTTACGGGCAAATCACATATGAGATCAAAGACGCATTTTAGACTCCAACAAACATGGATGACCCATAAGTTTTGTGATTCTATGTTTGTATGGCACAAAACTAAGTTTTTCCATCTTAAAATTTTAGATACCAAAACAATGAACAATGTGACCACAATATTTAAAAGGCGTCACCATTATTATATCCAGGTTTTCGAAGTGTTTGTCTTTAAGCGCGCAAACCTCAGATTAGATCAAAGACACAATTTAGACTCCAAGAAACATGGAGGACCCATAAGTTTTACGATTTACTATTTGTATGCCACAAAATTAAATTTTTCTTGAAAACTAATTGTAGTTACACATTTGATAAATATGGGTTAAATGCTTCCTCAATTTGGTTAGTATTTGTAAAGTCTGTCAAACTTACAGGATACTACACCTATCACTTTATTAACATTAGTCTACTCACAAGTGTGTCCAAATATATTCTCTTCCCTCATATCACGTGGAGGAATAATAAGAAAGACAAATTGGTAAGGGAAAGAAAGTGTGGTTACGTCTTTGATATTTAGTGGTTAAATGCATCAGAAATATGGTTAGTTTTCCTAAAGACCATCATGAATATAAAATAAATCACCTAAGTCATGGTTAGCAGTCGTTAATCACTTATGTTAACGGTCGAACATACCTTAACTTCTGTGATAAAACGTGATTTGGTAAACTTACGACCAATTTTGAACGCGGGGAAAAACATGGTGACGCGTTTGGAAAATTGTGGTTACACACTTTAAATATTTGGGTATATATAGTTTTCCTGCTAAAACAATACCATTATATGGAAATTTATCACTGAAATATCAAGAGATATAGATTCTATGTTTCTTGAACTCTTAATTGCATTAGTTTTCTGTTATGAGCATGGTAAACTTATAGACGACCAATTTTGCACGCAAGAAAAAAACATGGTTACGCCTTTGTAAAATTTAGGTTATGCTCTTAAATTTTTTGGTTATATATAGTTTTGCTATGAAAACAACATCATTTTAATTCAATTTATCACTGTAATATTAAAAGTGATAGATATTCTATTTTTCTTGGACTTTTAATTGCATTAGTTTTCTGTTTTGAGGTTGACAAACTTATAGACAACCAATTTTAAACGCATGAAAAAAAACATGGTTACGCCTTTGTAAAATCGTGGTTACACGCGTCAAATATTTAGTTGTCTATAGTTTTAATTAAATGTGCCACATAAGGGTGGTACATGAGTGGTAGTGCCACCTATGGTGGTTCATCTATCACCACTCTAATTTATAACATTATGCACAAACGTGTGTGTGAGCGTGCAAGCGATCGTATGCGTACTTTGTGTCCTTATATTATTTTACATATAATTTCATTGTATATTATAATTTGTGATCGGAGAAGTTTGGATAGATATGTCTCTCTCACTATATATATATGTGTGTGTGTGTGTGTGTGTGTGTGTGTTGTCTCGTCAAAACATAGGTGTGTAATTTATTCCATTCTGTTGAAGAAGTTGGCATACTAACTACAAAATAACTGAATCAATTGTCTTATAGACTCCTGAAGAAAAAGAAGGAAAACAATCCTAATCATAATATATTATATAAGATAAGATATAGTTATTGATAAGCTGATTGTCTAGTTGCAGGGACATTATGATTCAATAATACTCTCATAAAATTAAAGATTTGGGAATGACAATATTTGAACTGTTGTCCAAGGCACTAGGGCTGGAGACTTCATACTTAAAAAATTTGACATGTGCTGAAGGACCGTTCATTCAAGTACATTATTATCCATCTTGCTCTGAGCCTGAACTAACCATGGGTACCAACAAGCACACAGATGGTAACGTCATGACACTACTTCTCCAAGACCAACTTGGTGGTCTTCAAGTTCTGCATGAGGTGATGGGTCGACGTTCCTGCACTACACGGAGCTCTTGTTGTAAATATCGAAGACCTTCTACAGGTAAAAATATAAATAAGTGATTTCTTATGCATTGAAAGTTTGTGAATATAGTTTCATCAGTTTTTTTTTTATCCTGTTGCAGCTTATCACAAACGATTAGTTTGTAAGTGTATATCGTCGAGTCCTACCGAAAAAAATTGGCCCAAGAATTTCTATGGCAAGCTTTTTCGTGAATTCTGCTAACTTAAGTGAAGATGAATCAAGGGTTTATGGTCCAATTAAAGAACTTTTGTCAGAAGAAAACCTTCCAATCTACAAAGATATTACGCTAAAAGATTTTATGGAACTTTTTTATGCAAAATGTTTTGATGGGAATTCTTTCTTGGAACCCTTCAAGTTGTGAACGTACTTTTAATTTTTATAGAACTTGCAAAATTAAATAACAAAGCATCAAGTAGTGTGGGATCCCCCTCATATTGAGTAGAGAAGGAAACATATATGTTAATTTATAGAATTATGCGCAAACATGGACACACATGTATGTGTGTGCGTGAGCGTGCGAGCGGCCGTATGCATACTTTGTGTCATTACATTACTTTACATATAATTTTATAGTGTATTATAATTTTGGATCTGAGAAGTTTGGCTAGAAATGTCTCTCTCAGTCTATATATGATGTCTTATCAAAAAATAAGTGTGTAATTTATTTCACTTTGTTGAAGAAGTTGGCACACTAACTTCAAAATAACTGAATTAATTGTCTTATAGACTCTTGATGAAAAAAATAAAGATATACTACTCTTGATGAAAAAAAGAAAGATATCAATCTTAATAAATAAATAAATAATGAAAGTAATTAACGTTGTTGAAAACAAATACATGATTTTCATTAATGTGAGATTAACATGGATAATTCTACTCACCTTTTGTTGATGGGTAAATAAAAATTTGCCTAATTGTTTTTAGTAGAATTCCGAATATTTAGGGAATATTAATTTCCCTAAATTAATTTTATATAAAATAAAAAATTAATTATATTTTGTTTTAGTCTTAGCGTATTATATGTTTCAATTTAGTCTTAATTAAAAAAATGTTTCACCAATTAGGTTATTCCTATCAAGTGACCAAATAACACCTCACAATTCTCCATAGCTGAAAATATAATGTACTCGTTACAAGGCGTAAACTTATAGTAGAAAAGTGTTGAAGGAGATGAAAATAAGTATAACCGATTTCATATTGATATTCACATTCTAATGATTTCACATTGAAATCTTTCTTGTTGAATAAGATATTCTCCAACATTGAGAAAATTTTCACTTGGACAACACTTACCTAACCAAGTAGTACTTTTATTCCTTATTCTTTGATGTCTGGGAAATATCTTTATCCATTATTCTAATTCATATTAATGTGGTAACATTCATCGACCTTCTTTAAGGACACTTGGTCATAAACAACACAATATTGAAAAAATCTGGTGACTTTATTTCAATGAATTGTGCAATTAGCTTTGCAAACCTTGAGAATAATTCATCCATGATATTTTCACCAAACTCAGAGACTAAAAGAGATTCAAAACAAGCTCTATGATACTTGGCAATGAACTCTCCTCTCATTTTGCTATCAACGACATGATCAACAATATCTTCTTGTAGGTTTGCATCCCAACCGATTTTAAAAGTCTTCAATGTTTGAAGGGTAAAAGATCCTTCTGCCTCGATCACTTGTTTCACTTCCTCTATAGTTGGATGATATAGAGGCAAATTAAACATGTCCAATTTTGCTTCTTCAACTAAACCCTACAAGGTAATTTTATAGAAAAGGCAAATCATAAGTTAAAACAAAACATTATTTTTATTCCGGTATCTAGATCATCCAATAATATGATGATCAATTGAAAACATAAATACTATATTAACAAAGATACTAATTAATATCTTTATATATGATTTTTATTTTACAAAATTATATATGATATTAATTGTCAAGTTATATAGTTTTTTTAGGGTCAAGTTATATAGTTGTATTATATCTTCTATCGTTATTAAATTTCAAAGGTAAAATAATTGTAAGAAGCGGCTGGGGCATCTAAAGTGTGTGTACTATCTTGTCCACGAGTCCGATTAAAATTTCAAAATTGTTAAACCAAACGCTGTGATCTAGGTTTAAACTCCGACCTCAACTTGTATGTGTGAGTTGACTTATATGTGTGAGTTTCAACGATTATTTGTCGTTTCTTTTCTCTAAAAAAAATAGACTATTTATAAGTGCGTACTATTTTGAACTGTTTAACTAAGCTTTTATAGTGATTAATTATCAAACATATATTAATCATATTTACCTCCTGTACCATCTCGTTGAGTACCATGCTTAGTACCTCATAAGAAGTAATTTCACCATTTTTTTCTCTCCCAATTAAAGTTAGTACCATCACACCATCCAATGCTAGTTCATCGGAGCGTGACTTCAGAAAATTCTTGAAATCTCTTCCAAATTGCTCAACATAAACCTCATACACTGATGGAGGGCTCATTCTTGTTATGTAGATATTACCCTTGATGAGTGGTTCTGCTTTCTTGGTTGAATGTTTTGGTGCCTAATATACCATTAAAAAATAAAACAATATAAATTAAATGTATAAATACACCTAAATGATTGAGTTTCCTCTTCAACCCTTTCTAAGTGACTATGAGAGTGCATTCAAAATGCCGAGTCTATAAATATTTATACTACAACAATATTATCAAAAGAGATTTTCTTATCCTTTTTTATGATCTCCAAATTTTTTATTTCAATAATCATTTTGGTAGTTAAATATATCTAAACTAATTAGACATATTTAACTAAATTTAAAACAATGTCTGTCTTGATGCTAGTTTCTAATAAAATTCTTATTTGTTGGTTAAAAAATAAAAAAAATTGGGATGGAAAAATTTGAAAAAAAATCATTATAATTTATGTCTCTAATTACCTTAGTAACTCAATTTTTCCAATATTTGATGAATTAAGACTATTTGGTTTGGTGCAACTTACTTGTGATAGCCAATGGACACAATAGGAAGAATGAAAAAAATCTATGTAATTATTGGGAAACAGTCTTCCATAGAAGCTCCCTGGTGTTGCATTTATGAAGCATGCTCCAGGATTGTCTCCTCTTTCTTGGTGTATGCTTTGGTGGAAATCAGGTAGCAACTTCAAGATGGTATTGAAATCATTTTCATATAGATCATTGAGGTAAATTTGGAATGCTGGTAGCCCATGATTTAAGCTTAAGCTAATTTTATCAATGACTTTCATGATATTTGAGACTACCATAAGTGCATTTGGTCCTGATGAACAACCTAAATCGACCACTTTCCAACAACTATTAAAAGCTGTTTCCGATATCATCAGTTTCAAATTCTCATCAAGTAAAGTTTTCACCTTCATTATTGCCTTTTTCTGCACAAAAAATTTGTTTGGGTCATTATTTCATATATATTGAATAATATTGGTGTGTGTCTGTGAGTGGACGAAACAAACGTTGGAGAAGCATTGGGGCTGCATCACGCTATCAGTTGGGTTCATGAGCTACAACTACAAAATGTGGAATTTGAGGTAGATTCAAAGCGTGTAGCGGACTATTTTAATCGAGGTAATGGTGATATCACAGAATTTGGGGTCATTATGGATAGTAATAGGCACTATTGTTCTCTTTATTTACCAAACTCTCATGTTGAGTTTTCTAGGAGGCAACCGAATGAGGTTGTCCATGAATTAGCAAAGACAACCCTTTCCGAGTCTAGCTTCCGTATTTTTGATTATGTTCCAAATGTATTAACAATTTAATATCTAATGAAATGCTATAATCATATTCCCTTCAAAAAAAAATATGCGTTGAACAAGGAAGTGAAATAGGCGAGCGAACGTGAAGAAAAAAATAAATACATATACTTATTAGACCAACTATTAGATATTTAAAAATAATCTCTTTCAACACGTTTTTAAACATTTACTTTTTTATTGGATAAAATTAATGTGGATATCTCACACTTTAGAATTGACTTTCACACAAAGTAGTAGGATTTAAGTTGATTTTAATCAATAAAATAATTAATGTTAAAAAAAGTGTCAAAAACAGATTGTCCATAATATTTCACTTATACAACTCGCACACAAACACAAATCAAAAACTATATCGTACGCAACAACCACAGTTTTATGTCAAATTTGTGAACCTAAAAAATACTTATCATTGTTAATGCATGTAGTGGTGGTTGTGTTGCAGCAAAAATGAAAGAGAAGATCGTAATACCGGAATTAATGAGTTTTTTACATAGCTTGTTTCTCCCGCACCACCCTTCATACGAAGAACTCGCTGCATTGCCATGAAAAATATACCACAACTATATGTAATGAATGATGGGGCAAGTGAAGTGGTACATATTTATAGAAGATATATAGCCACTATTTAGCTTAAGTATGATTAAGGAACAGTGCCAGAAGGATAAGAACCAGATCGTGATCATTTCTTTTCCATTCATTTTTGCAACACTGTTCATATTCATCACAGCGTACGTTATTTTATTTTATTTTTAATTTTTGATAGGTGAAGGAAAACATACGTAAGTGTTTTCTTTTCCATTGATTCATTCTTTTTGCTAAACAGACGTTAGTGTTCATATTCATCGCTCATGCGATTTTGTTTGTCCTTTTATAGGATCCATCTAAAATTGTCAAATGATTTAATCTAGCATATCATATGGTTCATATGATTTTGGATTTGTTTGAATTTTCAAAATGTGAGAGTTCAAGTATCATTCGAAAAAAAGTGAGAGATTGTGTAGAATAAAATGAAGGGTTAAATATGTTTTTTTATCTTTATGAATTATGAACATATTAATTTTTTCGTTTTAATCCGTCTAAAATTTTCCTTCGAGTTTTAGTCCCTATAAAATTTGTAGTCACCACTTTTTGTCCCTAAAAATAAAAATTTAGTATATTTATTAGGACCAAAAATATATTTAACCTTAAAATAAATTAAAGAACTATTAACTATCAATCAAACATGGGGTAAAAAAAAATGTTATCAATCAAACATAGGATTGAAAGAAAGAAAAATCACAAACGTAGGATAGAAAAAACAAATTAATTTGACAGATATCGACTACACATTGTATAGATTAAAATAAAATAGATTTTATTAATTAGTTTAGCTTCTTCAAAAAAAATAGATTTTATTAAAGATTATTCTTTAAGAATTTTAAGAAAAAATAAATTATTTGTAAAAAAATGAATAAATTATATTGTTAAAAAACATTCAATTTCAAAACTATGTGTGCTATAAAATAGTTTTTTCATTAATATGGCTAAAAAAAGCATAACTACCGTAAACTATTTTTTTTTAGGGAATAAATACCATAAACTATTTTTTTAAGAAAGAAAAAAAAAGTTTATGGTATTTATTCCCTAAAAAAAATAAAAATACCATAAACTATTAATATCTCTCTCTCCTGTTAAAAATAATTCCCTCCTTGTACCAAAATAAATGATTTTTTTAAAATGAATTTTGAGAAAAACTTGTACTCAGAAATAACTAAAACATAAAAATATTTTTTTTCTTTCAAAAATCTAAAACCAAGGTGTCCTATCTATATAACTAGAGAAATAGAGATGTAAGAAAGAGAGTCGATTTCTCTTAGTTAATGGAGAGATAAGTATGAAATGAGAGAAATATATGACGCGAGCTATTTGCACCTTATGTATCCTATCTTGTTTTTTTATTAATCAAACCAACTTAACTGATATCATGATTTCAGTATTCAAATAGGATGAATACAAAGAGAAATATAATCATAAACTTGGCTATTATTACCATAAGAATTGGTCGCTCTAACCAATGAGTGACAACTATATTAGTTTGTTACCAAATAAATTTAACCTCAAAGTTGCAATTCAAAACTATGATTCTCCTAATACTAGTAAATATAACAACATTTAATTTATAGACCCCTTAAGTGCCGGTATAGATGATATCTACCAGAATTTGAGAATCCGATAAAAACGCCACATTGTGCATACCTATATGTTGCACCCACCTTAATGCATATAATAGAGCTAGAGCTTCTCCTTCATAAACTTGCATCTCCGTACAGACCAGACAGGGCCTTCACAAAAATGCTTTCTCTGTTCTAGATATAACAACCATAACCTGAACTTCCTTTCATGTCAAAAACTATTGAAATTTGAAACTGTTGTTGTCTGCAATTTTATGCATATTGTTGCACAACTTTCCATTTTTCCCATCAGACCTAAACCGATTGCACAAGTTGGACTTCAAATTATTGAAGGAACCCTAGGAGAAATTGAATGAGGTGAAAATACAAGGTCCATGAAAGGTGATAAAAGTTGGCACTCGGTTAACCGTATGAAGTCCGGATAAGGGTGCGGGTACGATACGGATACACAAATTTTTTAAAATTTAGGATATGATACGATTAAGATATGTTAACAATTTTTTTTATACTAAAACTTATATGCATGTAAAATACTTAATAAACATTGATTACTTTTCATTATTATATCATTATAAAAGTCACAATTTTTAAAAAATAATACATGTGATCAAAATAAAAAAAAAAAATAATGTTTTCGTATAAATCATATTATATTTTAATTCATAGGTTAGGATATCAACATAAACATCATTAAAAGAACTCAACACAAATTTTGTCAAATGTTGATTATTTTAATCTTCTCTCTCATTACTTTCATCCACAAAAATAAATAATTTTAATCAAGAAACAATTCTACTAATGCATATCTAAAATGAATCATATCCACCTCCATTGAATTTTTATAACATTGTCTCACTTTTTTACCTTCATCTTTTCTAGGATACGGATACGTGAAATATTTTATAAGTATCTTTGTGTATCTGTGAAGTATTTTATAAATATCCGATAAAACATTTTTTTAAAATTAAAATAATTTTTTTTGAAGGATTTAAAATTAAAATAATTAATTTCAATACTTAGTAAATACGTATCTGCGAGTATCTGTTGATTATCAATATTTGATACGTATCCGAATACGTCACCGTGTTCGGAGTATTCAAACATTATACCTAACATCCCATTTTGTTGAGGGTGTAGCCAACGAACGTCATTTAGAAACGCTGCAGCCAATATTTTTGCAATGGGTACTAAAATCTGGCATCCATTCATATTGAATCTCAACATTAAAAGCAAAAACCCCCTTTCCACAAGTATTTCATGAAATAGGCGACAGAAGAGATTCATATCTACTTGTATGTGATAAGTCCTAATTTAATGTGCTTTTAGCCTTTGAATTAAATAAAATTTGTGGGATTTTAATTCTTATTTGGAGCCAATTTACCACAAAGTGATAGTTTTTATTTTCAGGATCAAATAATGAAGAAAAATAAGAGTTTGGGTGAATTAAGAGCAAAGATCAAAAGTGCAAGGCTAAAGGAGCAGAAACAGAGAAAAAGGAGCCAAGATTCCAATAACTTTCGCACGGTCCATGTGTCCATCAACCCTATCTGTACGCCCAATTCCTGAAGATAATGCAAAGTTCTAGTAACTTTAGCACGGTCCATGTGTCAATCAACACGGTCTGTGTGCCCTATGCTCTACCAGAATTCTTAAAGTTTTGCGTAGCATGGTGCGTGTACATGAAGCACCCGGTCTGTGTGCCCTATGAAGAACTAAAAAAAGTTGTTCCAAACCTCTACAATTCTTTTGTCTATGGCTTGTAACTCAAATTGAATTTCTTGTCTATGGTGCTAGACTATAAATAGACCTTATTTCTGAGGCAAAGAGGGAAAAAAAAACTTGCAATTCACTCCAAAGTTGAATTCAAGTTCTTGCAATTTTCTTAAGCTTTTGTTCTTTATTTGCATTCCTTTACTTTTATGTCTTTTTTCTTCAGAAATTGAATTAACACCAACAAAAAGGAATTGGAAAAAAAGTTATATTTTACTAGTGAAAACCTTCCATTTATAAGTCACATTGTTCCTAAATTGGCCCAATCTCAAATTCACAATTTTTTTTTGGGTAGAGAAATTCACAATTTCTTTATTTCGTTTAAATTGGAAAACAATATCAAAGAACTGGAACATAATTAGATGTTACTTTTTTTTTACAAATAATTAGATGTTATTTATTTTGTTTATTTGAACCCTTCCAATTTTTTACTTTGGTATGGGCCAACCAATGCTACCTAGCATATGCATTTGAGATCTGCTCTTTACCCCAACGCTTTTGCTCATTCCCAAGTGAAATTCCATTTTTATCCTTACATGACTTAAGTTACGCTAGTACAGACTGCCACGTGACTTAAGTCGCGCTAGTGTTAACGTACACTAGCGTAAGTTAACTTACACTTGTTCTGTGCGCACCAGAATAGGCAGGCAGTGGTCACTGCGTTGTTCCCTATTTAGCTTCGTTCCTTCATTCGTTCATACATAGGAACAACCATTCATTCATTCAACCAAAACTCATAATTTAGAACACATGCATTCATTCATAATTTAGATACACAATATTAACAAAAAATAACGTAAATGTCATAAATAAGCGCAATCGCGCAAATGTAAATATAGTAAACCAAAATGTCAGAAAAATACTACAAATATCCAAAAAGTCACAAAATAAGACACTACTGCTACTCCTGTGGACTATGACTCCTATACCTCCTCCGTGGAACCTGCAAATGGTCAAACACGCTATAGTCGGTTTGGAGGCCCTCCAAAATGTTGAAGAAGAATGGATTTGAAACCACCTTTGGAATCTCCATCGCATGCTCCACTTTGTCACTCATGCTGCTAATGACCTGCAATGGATCGGGAAGATGTCTGGCCCAGTTCTGGTCAACAAGAATATCCTGGTAGACGGGTCTCGGGATGACAATGTCAGGCTCTGGAGCAGGGTTGACGATAAGAGGATGGGATATACGGTAGAACCACCTAATGTACCTATCTGAATGCTTCCAAGGCTCGTCGTCAGGGACTTGGTGACCCCTCTACTGCTGGGGAACGACATGCAGAGCAAACTCCAAGAAGGCAGCAACCACGTCTGCTGGGGCAAGAGGCATAATCGTAGTAGGAGGTCGGGGAACTTTCTGAACATATTTGTATTGTTTCACAACCCGCTCGGGAAAGTGACGCACCATCTTTTGTTTCCCAGCCATGATCCATCCGGAGTACCAGCACACGTCCTGAAAAGGCGTCACGTCTCGTCGGTGCTTGTACGGCCTCCAGGTGACATGACAATGCTCAATCGAATCCAACAAGCCTCTAAAGTGATCAACATATATGTTTAAACCCCCTCTGAGGTATCCATCTACCCACATACGGGTTCTCCCGTTCGTAATCTTGATATCTCGACCTCGGAACCACATGTCTGAAGTGAGCTATAACCCATCCCTACAAACACAAAGAGACAAATCTATATCAGCACACAAGTGTCATACAAGAAACTATACATTTACGTTTAACTTAACAAAAGAAAGAAAAAATATATTACCACAAGCAAGCTCATGTAACCACCAATGGAGCCAACATGTGGGCTGGAGGTAAGATTCAGCTGCTCATACAAGAAAGCAAGTCCCATCGCACCCCATGACCACGTGCCTATTTCAGCCAAATCCTGAATCGCAAGCATCCACAGCAGATTAATGGTTTCGCTGTTCTTGCCGACAAAAAGGGTGTAGCCAAGTAAGAGCAACAAAAACGCCTTGACATAGGCGGGCCTAATACGACTTAGCTCCTCCTCCTCCTCCTCTGATAAATCCTCCCCCAGCAAATGGTTACACCTATTCAACAGGTGCTCATAACGCTTTTTCAGGGCCGTGTAAGTGACAAAGACACCTGAATTATTACTCACCTGCTCCACCGCGTCCTCCACCAGAAACAATAGGTGAGTCACCATCAGCTCTACACCATGGTCAGGATTTAAATCATCCTCTTGAATGAGCCGTCCAGCGACGGGGATGCCTAGAAGACAAGCAACATTGTCCAATGTGATGGTCATCTCCCCAACAAGCAGATGGAAGCTGCTGGTCTCCTGATGTTATCTCTCAGCCATGGCACACACTAACCCGTGGGAGATGTTGTCGTACCCAGTCGGAAGGAGGGGCCTTAGACCGGATGCATCCATCGGGCCCCAAAACCAAGGGTTATCTTCTACCGACAACGGAAGTGACAAGGCAGAAAACTTAAGTTTCCTCCCGTGCGAGACGGCATTCATCTTACGATCTGTTTGCAACTGAAATACAAAAAAAAAAATATTAAATAAGTAAAATAAACATGAAATAAACTATAAATATTATACGTAAAATAAACTCGACATAATAATAAACTATAAATATTATACGTAAAATAAACTTGACATAACAATAAACTATAAATATTATACGTAAAATTATTTTGACATAATAATAAACTATAAATATTCTACGTAAATCTTAAATACGTAAAATAAACATGACATATTCTACGTAAAATAAACTTGACAGAATAGTAAAATATCATTAAATTAAATAAAGCAATTATACTTACTGTTTTATGGTTCCAAAGCATGAATGCCACGTGTTTACCGAAGTCCGGTAAAAGAGACAAGTCGTAAGGCCCCCTGGAAAGCCCCCATCCTCATCCTCCATATCAGCCTCTGCATATGCTGCTTATACTATTGCTGCTGAGGAGGCTCGACATACTGTTGCTGAGGAGGCTGCTCAGACTGATATCCCTCGTGAAACTGAGCCTGATACCCATGGTGCTACTCATACCCCTCCTGATACTGATAACTCAGCTGAAATTCAGGCTGCTCCTGGTACGCCTGCTCCTCATACGCCTACTCCTGATAATGATGCTCATGCTGGTACTGTGGTGGGTCCACAATCTGGGATGGACCCGTCTGTGACGTCGATCCCCCCGCAACATCAATAGTAGCAAGTCTCGTGCCCCCCACTCTCCCTCGACCTCGACCAGGAGGAGAGCGTAGTGCATCCTTCTCCCTCCGTAAACTACCAGTACGGGCATGCCTCCCTGCCCTAAATCAGTCAGTCTTCTCTTGCTCAGACATATCTGCACAAAAAGCAAAAAATCTTTAACACATTTTCACACAGACTTAAAATTTTGACAATGTCATCTTTAATAATACAACAACAACACTATAATGTCGACAATGTCATTTAAATCCATAAACTACCACATTGCAGTCAAATTAACTATAATCAACATTAACAAACACAATTCTAACTAATTACATCATTAACAATCCAAAAAAACAATAAAAATATCATTGAGGCATTTTACCGAACACGTGGTGTGCAATTTTCAAACAACTATGTAATCTACCAATTTCTAAACCCTAAACTACCACACTGTATCCTAAACAACATCTAAACAACAATTCCTAAGTTAAATCATCACTAACAATCATAATCTATAACATGCAAGCAAAATTTTAAAAAATCTAAAAATGTAAACTCTCTACAAAAATTCGAAAATTTCAACCAAAATAATACAAAGAAGTAGGATTGTCATCACTTACTTGATATTGTGAACGGATTTGGCTTTGAATGGCGTAAGAACGGTGAAATTCGAATTTTGGGGTGAATATTTCGTGTTTGTAAAAGTTGAGAAATGAGGGTTCTGGTTATGTGTTCTGCTCTTATCTGACTTAAGTCACGCTGCGTGACTTAAGTCACACTGCGTGACTTAAGTCACGCTAACATCATAACTGGCGTGAGTTAACTCACGCTACGTGAGTTAACTTACGTAAGGGTAAAAATGAAATTTAACTTGGGAATGAACATAACCATTTGGATATAGAGCAGAACTCTATGCATTTCTCATTTAATCAAAGGTCATAGTGTTTGTAGTCTTTTATAATAATTCTTGTATCACAAGAGTAAAATGTATGTCCGGCAGAGTATCTCTTAAACATATACACCTTTCATTCTCCAACCACAAAAAGAGGAGCTCTCTCCATCATGATAAGCTCAAATACAATGCTCTAAAAAATATAAAAAGTGAAGCCTTCATTTGACCTTATTTTAAAGACCCTTTGGTCATGAATAATACAATATTAGTAAACTCTAATATCTCTAACTCCAGGAGTTGTGCAACCAACTTTGCAAACCTTGAAAATATTTCATCCAATATGTTTTCACCAAACCCAACTATTAAAAGAGGTTCGAAAATAGCTCTATGATATTTAGCTATGAACTCTCCTCTCATTTTGTTATCAAGAACATAATCATCAATATCTTGTTGAAGGTTTGCATCCCATCCTATCTTAAAAGTCTTCAATGTTTGAAGGGTAAAAGATCCTTCTGCCTTAACCACTTGTCTAACTTCCTTTATTGTAGGATAATACACAGGCAAATCAAATAAGTCCAATTTTGCTTCTTCAACCAAACCCTACAAATTAATAAAGGAATATTTCATATAAAAGGAAAATCACAAGTTAAAGAAAGGATAAAACTTGAGTGCAATTTTACAGTAAGATTATTATTTGCAAGTGTTAATATGCTTACTTACCTCTTGTACCATCTCATTAAGTACTGTGCTAAGTACCTCGCAAGAATTAATTTCATGCTTTGTTTCTTTGCTAAGAAAAGTTAATACCATTATGCCACCAGATGATAGTTCCTCAAAGCGTGACTTCAAAAAATATTTGAAATCTATTTGAAATCGCTCAAAATATGCATCATATACCGATGGAGGACTTGTTCTTGTAACACAAATATTTCCCTTGTTTAGTCGCTCTGCTTCTTTGGTCAAATCTTTTGGTGCCTAATGCCATCAAATTAAATTTGAAGTGTTAAATTGCTAAAATTACATAACAATTTATTTATCCTCAATTTTTTGTTGGTAATGAAATGTTAAGATGAATTAAAACCTGGTTTAGTTCTACTTACTTGTGATAGCCAATGGAGAGAATATGAGGAATGAAAAAAGTTTATGTAATTGTTGGGAAAGAGTCGTCCATAAAAATTTCCTGGTGTTGCACTTATGAAGCATTCTCCAACATTCTTTACTTTTGTCATTTGGTAGAAATCAGGGAGTATCTTGAAGATGGTATTGAAATCATTTTCAAATAAATCATTGAGATATATTTGAAATACAGGTGTTTCATGGTTTAACTTGAAGCTAATTTTATGGATGATGTTCAAAATATTAGAGACAACCAAAAGTGCATTTGGTCCCGAAGAGCAACCTAAATCCACTACTTTATAACAACCATTAAAAGTTGTGTTGCACAGCAACCGTTTCAAATTCTCTTCCACTATAGCTTTCACTTTCATGATCACTTTTCTCTGCATACAATTTAGATTCAGATGGGTCAATACATCACATAACATTGAAATGGCAGGCAAAATACTAAATTTTGTCAAGTAATACTGAAGTTGTGAAATGTTGTCAAGTAAAACGGTTCTTTAATACTAAATGTCAATCATTTTGGAATACAACTCATATGGTAAAAAGTTGTAGGAACATTTGATATGTAGAAGCTCAAGTTCGAATATGTAATTTATTTTACTTTTCAACATTTTATGCGTGTGGGTTTCGATGCTAGGTTTTTGGAAATAAAAAAAATATAAACCATATTTTATTTTTGACATAGGCAAGACATAAAGTTGAGTTAGTAAAAAAATAAAATAAAAAAATGGTCCTTAAAGTGTGTGATAATAAATTGTTGGTCTCTATAAATAAGTCATTTCTTTTTTAGTCGTTCTAACATTTTTCTTCAAACAAAACTCCTTTAAATGTTCTCGATCAACATTTTCTATTTCTACTTTTAAATTAACTTACATGTATCCTTTGAAACAACATTCCTTAGATGAATTACTGAATAAAAACATTTCAAGGACCATCTATTGTGAGCTGCAATTTTTAGTATCACACATTTGTGCATTGAAAAGTATTAGGGGTGTAGTTTAGCTTCAAGTAGAACTAGTCCTATAGTAGTATATATAGTTGTAACTTATAACCATCCCATTAGTGGACTAATTCAATCACTTTGTAACATGATATTTTACTATCAATACAACACTTTCATAGCTTTTATCTCATTCCTTTCATGGATGTCATGTTTACTAACAAAAAGACTGGGGATGTATGTAAGTAAAGATGAAAAATTGAACATGAAGGTTATTCATACCTGTAATAAGGAGTTATTTGCATAGCTTGTTTCTCCAACACCACCCTTCATGTGAAGGACTCGATCGATTGCCATGTTGATGCTATTCTAATTTCTAACACACTGACACTATGTAAGACTAAGAATAAAAGCTACCCATTTTATATCCATTATCCAACGTTCTTCCGTGTCTTTCTTTGCCTTCGCATTTGGAAGAGCCCCAAAAACAGAGATAATATTTTTTTTCTTTTATATAAACTAAAAAAATTGAGCATAACACTACGCAATTTGCAAAAAATGAGTCGAAGGGGTCTGTCCCAACCAGCATAGCAGGGTATGGCGTGGGTACAAGTTTCAAAGCAGAGGCCAATCCTAAATCAAGATGATTTCTATTTTTCAAAAACAAATTACTAACGGGAGAAATAGACACAAATATGAGATTGGCAAGGGCCGATCCAATATATTTAGCGGCCTAAAGTAAATATGCGGTTGATGCCTTTGAAATTAAAAAAATTAAACAAAGAAAACCAAAGCTTGTTGAACTTGAGACTAAAACTTGAACCTAGATAGGGAAGATAAGAGGCATACATCTTGACCATTAAGCTAGAAAGTTATCTACAATTTGTTATAACTTTAGGTCTAAATAAAAATATATCTCATAAAATATGTTCAATCATTATGAATCAATAGCAGAAACAAACAAAATATTGAGCATGGTTATGATCGGATCTACGACATGTTTGATTTATGAAGGATGTTAAGAATTAGGATATTAGGAATACCTAGATAAATCTTTGATGACAGACATCTCATCAACAATGATAACCAAAGAGAGGAGATGATCTGAAACACACAATAGAGTTAGCGACGACTGATTTGGTTCTTCTTCAACCGGTACATTTATGCCTCTAGTTCTCTTCAGATGAGGAGAAGAGAGAGTTTGCCATGTATGGTGTATTGGGAACCATAGCCTCTTTTATATTTGATGACCATTAGAGTTTCCCATTATTCCGTTAATGGGTTATCCAGACATCCACTCATTGAGTCCATATCAATTAATTAAATATTTAATTAATTATCTAATTAGAAAATAGCCTTATTACTTAATTTGATCACTAATCAATTAAGGCTCACAACCGATAAATAGCTAATATAATTATTATTACGATATTTACCCACATAATGATATTAAAATATAATTAAATAATAAAATATTTCAACACAATTAATTTTTTTTACACCTTTTTTAGCCTAAAATTTTGAGACCTAAAGCCATAGTTTGGATTGGACCACTTGGTTCTTGGGTTGGCCTTTGAGATTGGTGAGAACTAGTTTTAAATTCTTTTTATATATGATTTCTTTTATCAAATCATGATATGCGTTGATCATAATGTTGGCTAATTGGCTTGTGTCGAACAACAACTATGAAGGTACAAGTTGATGGTACATGCAAGCACTTTGTTGCTCAAGTCTCTTGAGAGTAAAAATGCTATTGAAAGGATAGAAATTATGTACCTTAAATTGAATTGCGATATTATTTATACAACTGGAGAAAGAGTTGTAGGAAGTGTCGTTGAGAAATGGTTACGAACAACATGCATCAGAGTTGAAAGGATGGTATTTGAGGCATTCAGCAGTCCAGAACAAATCCTTTCTAAATAGGGTTTTTCATTCTTTTAAAAATATGAGAGGATCTCAATTCTCAACTTGTCACTCAATGTTTGTGCCCGCAAGTTGTTTGCAAAAAATGTCACCTATAAAAATAAGATTTAAGATTTGAATATTTGATTCAGGAATCTCAATTATATACTCACACACCTACCTACTTATTCTACACGACTACACAATTTACTTAATAGAGAAACAACTATTATAGAAACAAAAGTAGAGTGACCTCAATTTGAATAAATATTTACTTCATTTGTTTTAATTTATCTTTGTAATCTTAGACAAAATTATTTTATATAATTTATCTTTATAAACGTAGACAAAATTTTAAGACTCAATTTTTTGTTTACCCATTTGTTTGGATAGTTTTAAAAATATGTCCCCAAAGAACACAAGAGGCTTAAAGAATCATCTTCTTTATAACTGTAAAATTGATTGTGTTTCATATTCCTATCAATCTATAAGTCTCTTCTTCAGTTATATGATTGAGTTAACTAAATATTGAAGAAAATATGCAAAACCTTCCTCTGGGTAAATTCTAGCCCTGTATAAAAAAAAAAAAGATGTAAAACACTACACAAGAGACTTACAAAATCTTCCTCTGGATGGTGTATTTTAAGTTTCCCACTCTCTCAATAACATACAAACACTCCCTATTTTGTTAGTCCATTAATCCAACAAGATAGTAGTTATAAACATGTCTTTTGTTCATAATTCAATTAACATACTTGACAAACTTCACCCACAATTAAAACTCAAATTCAAATATCCACACTTTCAATCTCTCACTCTCTTCTTCTTCTCTCTCCGCATATTACATAAATCATATATATATATATATATATATGTTAACCT
>Ga0228711_1002674_pt1 | contig 27502 bp, 13 predicted proteins | sample MedpolnodulmetaG_2_FD_177996 | JGI IMG/M metagenome (GOLD analysis project Ga0228711, IMG submission 177996) | Root nodule microbial communities from Medicago polymorpha collected in Santa Monica, California, United States - brown nodules | ecosystem: Host-associated > Plants > Roots > Nodule... | reverse complement strand
AGAAGTCACGATATCATTTGGACACGAATGATGTTGTTGAGCAATATGTGATAATATCGATTGATAATTAGAATCCGCAACCCAAATCCGAGAATACGTACAAGTAGGTTGATGAAGTTTAATCCCAACATACTCATTTCCCTGTTAACTCTCGTCCCGTTTATAAATTCTTAGTTGATAGTTTATGAAACAAAATACCTGACAACCCTAGCTCAGAACGATATTGATTGTTGAACGGCTTAGAATATCGCACCAGTCCTTGTGGAGACGATCACAAAAATACTTACTTTTGTTGCTACAACACACACAACTATTATCCTTTTAATAACCCCCAGTTTTTGATCTTATACTGATTTGAGCGTTCAAATACTTGCAATTCTTTCCCGTCTGACTTCGCATCTCGACATATTGCTGCTCCACAAGGCTAACCTTTCTGATGACTATGTATCAATATTTTTAAATTGTTTTATATTTTTTTCATTCATAATACTACCAAAAATATATGATTAAATAAGTATTCAATAATTTATCTTTCACATTAATGTTTTTAAAAATGCTACATTTTGTGGCGATTTAAAACAGCCACAAATCACCATTCTTTAATTGTTTTTAAAAATACGTACATTTTTAGCTATCACAAAATTTAAGTGAAATGAGACTCATCGGCTCAACAAGACTTAGAGAGATCTTATAACTAAGAGTACTGATAGAAGTATTTATAGATTGCTCATCAACAAGATTTACGTGCCACTAAGGAGAGTTGAACTCGTTCTTTTCTTATAGGATATGTGTGAACTTCTAACCAACTTGACCAAACTCTTTTGGCATTAACATTAACTAATAATAACTACTTACTTATAAACTTTGTATTGTCATCTTATAATGGAACTTCCCATTAAAAAAACAAAGGTTTGTTCTAGATCACCTTTAAAGAATGGTTGATAATTTATCCAACAACCATTAAAAATGAGCCTATGTTAATGGGTCAATGGTAGTTTTCGGTGCCACTTAAATATATACTTATGTGGCTAATGTTTATTAGTTGAGTAAATTATCCATAATTTTTTTATGGGTAATTTATGTGTCACCATAAATAAAATACATAAAAGTTACATCAAAATACATTTTACCAAAAAATTAAAAGTTTTACCCTTTTCTTCTACCTTTTTTATTTCTTGGGCAAGACTTTTAGAGGAGAACATGACGTTACCTAGTGGCATGTGAAGCTAATACTTATCCTACTTAATTTTCAGTTGGGATTGTTTGTGTGGTCCTACGTATAAGTCAAAAGTTGTGTGTTTTTTACCTTGCATGCAATAAATGCAAGTGAAGTGGGCTTCTGGAATAGAAACTCACTTCTGTTTAACCTTTCTTTTTGGAATATCATCATTCTAATATTCACGTGACAAACATTCTGCTGCAAAAACCACTCTAGTAGCCATCCAACGAAAAACCATTGTTTTCATAGGATTCTTTTAGCACGCACCAAGAGTAGAGTAGAGTTGGTGCATGGCAGACCACAACTTTCAGCCATTAGATTGATATCTATACAAAAGTTCTAGAGAAATATTAGCAACACTCACTTTTCAACACTCTCTCTAATACTTACTCTTTTATTGGATGGAATCAATGTATGTCCCACCATTTTGTGTGGGTTCAATTTTCAAAGGATACACCCACAATGATTTAAACCAATAAGAGAGTGGATGTTAGAGAGAGTGTGGAAAAGAGAGTGTTGCTAGCATTCCTCAAAGTTCTATTGGTCTAATGTTGAATTATCAACTCCTAATTATTTGTCCCCAATTTGTTACACGAGTCAAAATGCTATAGCAACTTCTCCTACAAATTAACACCTAAACTTTTTTCTCTTTATAAATCACCTATGTATACCCCACATACCTAATTTTTTGAGAACGACGAACCTAATATCCGAATTTGTATCACATACTATTATAGGTCGGTTCAATGTATTTGTAGGCCTGAAATGAATTTTGAAATGGGGCCTTTTAAATATGGTGATAGAGAAACATAATAATTAAGAACTTTAAATGTGTGGTTTTATTTGAGGTATGTCGAACACTAAATATGATTATTGTTTACTGTGAACGTTTAAACATTAAAGCGGAAGGTTAACACAAAAAAGAAGAAGCTACATTTATGATCAAACTTGCAACATGAACTACATGTCTACAACTCTCCATTTAACCACCAACCAAGCGAGGCGCAAAAAATGTTCAATGAATTTGACTCACGAAAATAGATTTAAAGCGAAAAAGATTCAGAGACACAATGTGAGGCCTAAAAAATTTGGAGGTGACAACCCCTTGGGCCGGCCCTTTACCAAAGCGAATTGTAAACCATGCAACTAAACTTTTGAATATTTTTATTTGCAAATACAATTTTTTCTTCCAAATATTATACACAGTAAGGAGGAGATAGGGAATAATAATAGTCTTAACTCTTTACACAGTTCACCAGTTTAAGAACTGTTCTATAGCTCCCCCAAGTCCTCAATTCCAGACATCAATTGAGATGAAAAATGGACTCCAAAGCAAAACAACCCGCATTTAAAATTTATAAATTCCAAACTAAAAACCAAACATAAATCAACTCCCATTTCCTTTGCACACAGGCAAGGGATAGACACAAAAATAAGTTCCCTGACCAACTCAAGACTGAAGTTTGAAAGCTTTCAATCTCATAGAAAAACCATGCATGAGGGAAATAAATTGAAAAAACCAAAATACATATTGGTGATATTAGTATCGCTTCCCAAGAATGATGCCAAAGATAATGGATACAAGAGCTACTCCAAGGATGAACTTGAAATTCATGATAGGCGAATCATGGCCGGGTTGAATATGAGTCTCGGACGAAGAAGTGGATGCTTGAGGAGTTGTTGCTTCTGACTTTTTCTTGCTCTTCCTTTTCGATGGAGATGAGATGCTAAAGTCTCTTGATTTCACTTCCAACGCATCTTTCTTATCAGCACCCTCCTCACCCTGCAACATCATTAGAAAATGGAAACATTAAATTTTGCTAGAAGATTATAACATTACTCGAGTTCAACAAATCATACGCTAATGAGTTTAAATTAGTTTTACAAAAACATCCGAGATTCGGATAATTACCTTGACTGAGATTTTCTCACCAGCTTGTTGCAATTTCTGCTCAAAGTCTATTACTTGTTTCTGTAGAAGAGATATTTCACTTTTCTTAGTTTCAAGTTCTTCTAGTGAATTCTTCAGGGATGCCTCTAGTTCCAACTTGTGAGATTCATCTCCTTTCTGCTTTTTTTAAGAAAAGAAAATCAGTATAAGACAAATCACTAATATATGTTATATATTTATCTTAATCTCAGCATACAAGAACACCACTGGTAATGCTCTTCTAATAGTAATTGATTAAAGTGTTCACGCGCATACCTGGTTAGCTATAGTATCCTGTGCAAGTTGCAACTCTTTCTCAAGTTCTGCAACCTTTCCATTCAGCACATTTATTTCACTGATTTTTTGTTCATAATCTTCAAATTTTGAACTTAAATCTACTTCTCTTTGAGAAGCAGCAGCCTGAACACTTCCAACCTGCAAACCATCAGATTAATCAGTAAAGCTCTTTCAATGTAATATTGTATTTACAATTAAGATTTGAAAGGTATTTCACTTCTGAATTGGTACTTGTTTTACAAAACATAGGAACTTTATCATTTACCTCTTCATGTAATCTAGATTCAGCTTTCGCGAGTTGGGCTTCGATTTCCTGCAGCCGACTTTGCAATGCAGATTTCTCAGCAATCTCAGGTTTGAGAGTTTCAATCTCAGATTTCAAAGAGTCTTCATTTTTCTGATGCTCCTTCAACTTCTCTTCAAGGTCAAGTATTATAGATTCAAGTTCCTTTTTTAAATTTTGATTAGTCTCATTGAGCAAGTTCTTGTCATCTGTTACCGAAGATATCTGCAAGTTGATAACATTTATTGAGATCAATTCTCTATTTACCGTAGTTTATACAAAATGTTCATTTCATGAAAGTATGTATTACAAATAGAAATAGAAGAAAAAGAAAGGAATATCAGTGTGTTTACCTGTGACTTCAATGTCTGCACTTCTTCACTATGCTTTGTCACCAAGTCTTCAACAGCGTTCTTTGATGCAAGTATCTCTTTGACTGTTTCGTCCTTCTCGACAAGTGCAGCAGAGAGCTTTGACTGTAAATCACTCAATTTGGATTCATAGACGGCTATTTCCTGAACAAGTTTCAATTTTTCCTCATTTATTCCAGCAGTTTCTGTTTCACGCTCGAGTGACTTGTTTTGTTGCTCCTCAACTACTGCTTCAAGATGCTTTAATTTTATGAGACTCTCTTCCAGCTCAGCTTTATGATTTTCAGCAATTGCAACAGCTTCACGAGCCTGTTCTTCATAAATCTTTATCTGTCCTTCTAAGGTATTCAGCCTCTCATTCAATTCTTTGGTTTCTGATTCCTTCTCAGTATGCTTCTGCAAAGCTTCTTGCAATTGTGATTCTACTTCAAGGATGCGAGCTTCATTGGCAGAATGAATTTCGGAGGATTTTGATTGTACATCATTCAATTCAGCTAGTAAGTTCTTATGAGACACAAGTTCTTGAGCAGTGACTTCCTTTTCTGACAGAACACTGTTCAATGACTCCTGAAGTTCATCAATCTTGGTTTTTAGTTGAATGTTTGTTCCGACCAGTAATTCATTCTCAGAAAATGACTGTGAAGTCTTGTTCTCAGCTTCAACAACTTGCCTTTTCAAATCTTCATTTTCGTTTTGCAAAGAAGCCAGTTTGCTCAAACTCTCTTCAAATTCACTCTTCAAAGATAAAGACTGTTCCCCGGCTCCTGCGATATTTTCCTCCAAAATCTTGATTTTCTCAAGCAGAGATTGAACCTCAGAGTCTTTGCTGTTAAATTTTTCTATAGCTTCTTGGAGCTTCTGTTCGGAATCTCTCGTCAGAGATTCATGTAACGATTCGAGTTCTAAGTTCCTTGCAGAAGTAAGCTCTATATCTCTTCCCTTTACAGCTAGATTTTCTTCAATGGTATTATGTTTTTCTCTTATCTCACTCTCTCTCAATTCAGCTGCTTTGAGATCATTTTCTGTACTTTGCAGCTTAATCTGTGTAAGATTTAAATCATCCCTCACAATTTCCAATAGGTTTTCTGACTCAGCAAGCTTCTCACTCAAACTGTTCAAAGCATCTTCTAACTTTTTCTTTTCATCCGTCACAGCATTCAAAGATTCTTTTAACTCTATTTCACTTTCATTGACCGTTTTCAGCGTATTTTCAAGGCTTGAGGTTCGCGCTTTAAACGCTTCAAGTTCTGATGTCAGATCAGAAACATTGTCAAGATGTTTATTGGAGTTTTCTTCTGAATCACTGCATCTCTTTTCTAATGCACTTATTTGTTGTTCAAGTTCCTGAATTCTGTATTTCTCTGTTTCAAGTAGCAACTCCAACTCACTCACTCTCTTTTTGGCATTTTCTGATTTGGAATGTGAGCTCTGAATCAAATCTTCTAGTTCTCGGCTGCGCTCATTGTTCATTGTGGCTCGATCTTCATGCTCGGAACATTTTTCATTGACAATCTTAAGCTCCTCCTCCAATTGTGAATTCTTCTGGGATGATTGATTTAAATCTGATTCAAGTTGACTTAACTTATCCATGTGCTCCTGCAGTAGGCTATTAAGAAGATTCTTCTCTTCCTCAGCCTCTTTCAATTTAGCGTCGAGATGAGATATTTTCTCGGAGAATTCAGTTACGTCTCTCTCAGCATCATTGGCTTTCAATTGCACTAAATTTAGTTGTTGCTCAAGTTCCACATTCTTTTGCTCTGCTGCTATGAAGCGTGTTTCAAGCTCTCTTAGCTGTGATTTTGCCTCTTCTGCAGCTGCATTTGTAGCTTCAATATGTCCTTCAAGCTCAAGACTTCTTTGACTAGCAGTAGCTGCAACGGCTCCGGATTCACTATGAAGATCTTCCAAAGACTTCACCTTCTGTTCAAGCTCTGAATTGTTTGAAAGCGCCTGAGATAGAAGAGTATCTGTCTTACTAAAATTTTCGTCCGAAAGCTTTAGTTTTTCCTCTAAATCACTGCACAACTCCTTAAAGTGTTTTGCATTAACGGTTAGATCTTCAATGGATTCCTCAAGTCCTTTTTTCTCTGCATTAAGCTTAGTCAGCTCTTCTTGTACAGAAACAAATTGTGCTTCCTGACTCTTGAATGTTACTTCGACTGATTCTCTCAATTTTTCCTCCTCTTGCAGCTTGACCTTCGCACTTTCCAACTCGGAAACTCTTTTTTGTAGCTCTTCCTTTGTAGAGACAAATAAGTTTTGAAGTGCTGACATGTCTTCTTTTATCTGTGTTTCCGATGTCTTTCGCAGGTTTAATTCCTCGGTCAACTCGTCTACTAGAGAGTCTCTTGAAGACAATCTTTGCTCAACTTCCAATAGCTGTGTTTTGGAGAGTGTCAACTCCTCTTGAATAGAAGAAAGTTCTGCTGCAGTGGTTTTAAGTGCTTCTTCAACCTTTTGATTTTCAGCGATCTTATCATGAACTCCCTGCAATTCTTCCTTCAGAGAAGCCATCTCATCTTCCATGCTTTTTGCACTCAACTTCGCTTCTTCAAGTAGTCTCTCAAATTCTACCGCCTTGTTTCCCTCAGATTCAGCATGCGAACCACTTTGCTTATGCAGCTCCTCAAACTTCTGTGCCTCATCTGTAGCAAGTTGCAGTTCATTCTGCAATTCTTGCATCTTCTTTCGGGAGCTTTCGAGCTCAACGTTCATATCACCAAACGCTTCTTTCACCTGAAGAAGCTCTTTCTGCTTAATTTCTTGACTTTGCAGTGCCTCTTCAAGAGTGCTGAGCTGCAGATTGTATTTTTTCTCGGCATCAATAATCTGATCTTCCAACTTCTTGTGACTCAGTTCAAGCTCTTCGTATTTCTTTCCAGTTTCCTCTAATTTCTCTTTTGTATCCGAGATCTCTCCCTTCAGCTGAGAGTTTTCATGTTCAGAGGTTTTCAATGATTCTGCAACTGTTTTCAGTTCAACCTCGAGTTCCCGAACCTTCTCTTGTGCTTCAAGAAATTCTCTGCTAGGAGGATCTGAGCTTCTTTCTGTTTTATGGGACGTATCATCCAACACATTCTCTTCCTTCTCAACTTTAATGAATTCTCCATCTGAGGCATTATCTTCCTCGTCTTTCTTTGCTTCGGAAATTTCCTTAGGCAGCAAGTCTCCATTTGTTTCCTGCAATAAATCATAAAACAATGATACATACTAGTTTTCATTAAACATTATTTAACCATTCATTTGGCTTATGCTTAATGTAAAGGAAATGACTAAATACTATATTAAAGTCCTAAGTAATACTGTTAGGTTTATACTGTTTTAAGTGATTAACAACTATATAAGAAAAAAAACCTACAACTTCTATATGTCTCATTGCCACTAATAATCTCAATACAACTACATAGTTAAAGTATATAAATGATTGTATACAAAAGAGAAACCAGAACAATGACATCTTCATTTCTGTCCTATAAATGCTGCTCGACTGGTAAGTTTATGGACAATGAAGGAATTTGAAGTATAAAGTCTTGTGTTCAAACACCAAAAATTTACGCAATCGTTAATTTATTAACATTTGTCTATAAAAAAAGGCATACATAATTACTAGTTTACTAACATTTGTCTAAAAAAAAGTATTTTATACAGTAAGAAACCTCTTAAATAATGTGTGCAAAGAAAATGATACCTTAATGCTTTCATCTTTCTGAACCACCTCTTCGACAACCTTTGTCACTGGAACTTCTGAAATGGCTTTTGTCTCTTCTTCCATGTTTGCTTCCTTTTATGGACTGCTTTAGAAGAAAAGAAGAAATGTGATGAATGAAAATGAAGATGTAGTTAGTGAGGACATGCATGGTTGTCAGTAGCTCATATTAGAATTTGAGTCGAATCTAATTCAATTCTACAAAATAAGTGTATAAGATAATGAATGTCTTCGCTAATAAATACATTTTCAAATCATATTGGTCATGTGTAGAACTGTCAACAAACCATGACACAAAATAACTAGTAGCTCACATTTTAGAATTTGATTTGAATCCAATTCAATTCTACATAATAAGTGTATAAGATAATGAATGTCTTCACTTATATAAATACATTTTCAAATCATATCACATCCTGGATTTAGAACTCTCAACACAATAAACTAGTAGCTCACATCAAACATGAAATTTATTTTGAAAATAGTGTCCTTTCTACCTTGTTACATGATGGGTCAGAAGAACACAAATAAAATTTTAAAAGTAATATATATACTCAATGTCCCTTCAGATCTAATTTTTTTTTTCCTTACTAATAAATGTAATGATAAATTGGACACTTGACTAGGCTCATGTGGGTAGGAATATATGATGGCATTTTGGCAGAAGAATATTTTTTTTATTTCTATAATATGACAAGATCAACTATTATTTTTGAGACCCTTAAAAAAAAAACTATTATTTTTGAGAGACAAGATCGACTATTTTTGTGATAAAATATACACCGTCAAATAATGAATTGTAATAATTGAAAATCAAATGACATAGATCTTGTCGCTGCTGAAAAGATTCCAGTAAAAAAAAAAACTACTGAAAATAGTATACTCTCAAAATATTCACAACAACAACAACATATTTATCTAAGGAAAATAGTTGCACCTACTACTCAAAACGTGCACACCATCATAAGGTTGACACTTCCTGGAAACATATATGATAACAAATGGCATACATCACTGCGAATATAAATTGAAAATTCAACACCTAAGAAAAAATAATATGCATGTATAAATTGATTATATACATGTAGATTTTATACTGTTATCAAAAACATCTATGAAAAATATTATTTTGATAAATAAATTGTATGGAAAATGTAGTAGAAGGGATTTAGATCCTCTCATATATATAAAAAAATTGAAATGATTAACATAATTCTCTAATTTTTTTTTTACACATGAGAAAATCCAAATCCATAACCGTAGTGTAGTTCTGACAATAATATTAATTAATTAATATTCATGAAAAAAATCTTTATATTAGTAACTCTTACAAATAACAAAATTGTGAGTGTGATGATAAAGATTTCACATGCAAGAAGCACGCATTCAGGGTCCCACAGTGTTGTTTTACAGCTTGATCTCACACATAAGACATTTCTCTGTCCACTCCAAAATTCCATAGCTGTTCTTTTCCTTTCATATATGCTATTCTCAAAATACTTTTCTCTCTTTTTCCTATTTTTTCATAAAATCAATACTACCTTTTTTGAACCAAAAAAAAGATAGAAAATCCACCGTTGATTTTCCATTTTGGAAGAAGCTTGCATCTGGAACGTTGGTTAAGACTTAAACATCATGGGACCCAAAGATCAACATTCAAAGGATAAATTAAAAATGAATAAACCAGGAATTTGTTGTAAGAATCAACTTTAATTCCTTTGAGGTATGAGTGGGCCCACTTTCATGGTAAGCAGTAGTAAGCTACTGCACGTCTACACCTCCACCAAACATTTTTGATTTAAAAAATAATATTAACTATACTCTTTATAATAAAAGATTCTTTTTTTAAGTTCATTGAGTAGTTAATGTATCTGATCTATATTGTAAAACAAATACATTAATTATTCAATGAACCTAAAAAAAAAGATTTTTTCTTATATTTGAGACTGGATGGAGTATATTCAGAAAATTTGTTTTTGTAAATTAATATTCTTACAAAAGTTCTTTTTTAATTGAGTATATTCAAAAAAAAATCCAGTCAAGTAAAAAAAAATCAGAGGTTAATTTGTTTGACTAAGAATATTTTAAGAAAAGTTTTTTTTGACTAATTTTTTATAAGAAAAGTTAAGGCTCGTTAATTGCACCCTTTTCATTAATTGATGGCAAATCATCTGCGCTCTTCACGTTGTTACGTTTTGGATTAATTTGCAATGATGTTTTTTGTTCGTTACTAAAATATTTTTATTACTCAAAAATGTTATTGTCATTTCAATTATGACAAATATTTTAATTTTAATAAATTTCAATTAGTAAAATAGAATCCTCATTGAATCTTTTTCTTCTGTAAGTGTGGTAAAAGTGAAGTACAGATAGATTCGTATTTTACAAAAAAATCTAAGGTTAGTTGTGTGAACAATCAAATATTGCCAACAAACATTGATGCTGTCGGAGTTAAGATTCCACAGAAGACACAGTGGCAGTTAAAAAACACTGGTTTTCCTTTTTTAAGGATATTTGGTATTAAACCAATTTTCTGACCACTAATAAAATCCATAGTTTTTGACAAAAATAAAGTCCATATAGTTTCACATTAATAAAGTCTTCATATTACACTACCAAAAAAAAAACGTGACACTACCAAAAAAATAAAGTCTTCATATTACAGCATATACATACACCTTAAATAAGACCCAAAAAATACATACACATTTAATTAATTCAATAAAATGATATATAAACGTATACAAATTCAAAGTTGATATACCACCTAACGCCTAAAAGGCAAAAGTCAAAGAATCAATTAAATGAAAAGCTTCTGAATTTAATTTTATAGAAACGGCTAATGTTACTTTTTTCACAAAGATGGATCTGATGGACAATCAAAAACCACTTGATCAAATCAGTGTGCAGGTAAATATTGCATAGAACAAATGAAGATTGAAGATGACATGATTCAATAATTGATCAACCTCAATAGAAGAATAATATGATCAATTAAGGAAAAAAAACTATTGAAACACAAAGTATATACACTCAGAATATTCTGATCCATCCAAATAACAATCAAGTATATAAAGATCAAAGAGACAATAAATATGACATGATGCGATGAATCAAAACAACAACATAAGGGATATATGAAAATACAGAGCAAGATGAACTGATACACACATAACAATAAATAAAAAAGGTAAAGACTAGAGAGATAGAATTCTTGCCTTAGATAAAGTTTAAGTGCTTTGATTTATAGCTTGAAGAAAACGTTTGCTTGTGGCTTGTAGTTGAGTGAGAGAGAAATATGAGAGAAAGGGTATATATGTTGAGAAAGTTGAAATGAGAAATGAAATATGCCACTAATTTTTTTTAGACTAATATTGAGTTGAGACTGGAGACAATGTTTGGTGGGGCCCAATAACAGCCAATCCGGCAATAAACGGGCCGGAACGCCGCTTGTTTAGATGTTGCATTGTCACCGCTTTTTCATTCATTTAAGAAAAAATATAAGAATAAATGGAAAATTATCTTCAATTTCTTTTTTTAAAAGTAAATGATATTTATTCGTTTAAATTGGTATAATATATAGATATAGATGTAGACAAATTCACAATATCCATTTTAATAACATAAAACGATAAGTATATAGTATCTTATATATATGACTATATTCAAGTATTTGGAGCATTCATGTCTCCAAATCAGTAACATTGATGACAACAAAATCATTAATTGAATCTGTACTTGATCGAAGTTGATCTGACAATCTAAATCAAAGAAACATTGTAACAAAACAAAAATGAAAAACAACGCCACACAAAAATGATGAACAAACCAGTGTCGCACTGGGACCACAAAATCAAACAGTAAAAAACAAAATATATGTGAAAATCACTTATTAAATCAAAAGGAAGGAGAAAAAAGGTTTGTAAAAGTAATTTGGATTAAAAATTAACCATAAATCACCCATTTTTGTGTGGATGAATAAGAAAAAACTATGATTGTAGGTGACGACTCACAAGCGGGGAGGAGAGACAGAAAAAGTTTTGCAATTAATGTTAATTATCTTGAAAATTGTTAATCAACATTTAAAATGCTATTTTTTTTTCCATGACCCAAAAATAAATAGTTTTGCAATTAATTTTAATTATCTTGAAAATTGTTAATCAACATTTAAAATGCTACTCCCTCCGTCCCATAATACTTGACACAGTTGACCTTATTATGCATGTCAATGCATAACTTTGAGCTTAAATATCTTGAATAATATATTAGAAAAATTATGAAAATTTGATATTTTGAAAATACTCATCGAGACGAATCTAACGACATCTTATATGATATTATTTATCTTTGTATATAAGTAGAAAAATACGGTCAAAGTAAGTTAGGTCAAAATTACACATTTTCAAATGGGTCATCTATTGCGGGACGAAGAGAGTATTTTTTTTACCATGACCCAAAAATAAAAATAAAAAACAATAATAATTTTTCCTTGTCGTTCTTTTTTCAAGAAGACAAACTAGCCCATCCAAATTGTCATCGTGGTGAATCAAACACGAGACCTTAAGACGAGCGCACTTCAAGGTCTTAATTCAACATCACTAGATAACCTATCGGTTTTGTTATGAGCATTTTTTTAATCCGTGAATGAAGTGAAACTCATCCATACAACTAAGATATTCCTGATTTGAATCCAGATGAATGTGTCAATCCTAGTGGTTGATAATCAGGATGGCTTAACACGTACACATTTCTAAATGGTTATACTTTTGGTATGATCTTGGATCAAAATTAAAGTTAAAGATTTTTCATATGAATTCTACCAATGAAGCGCGAATTGGCTTTTGTGTAATTTTGTTTTCAAGTTTTCTTTTTGGAGGTACCGTTTGTTTTCATTTATGAAGCAATTTTTATTTTTTTTTGGTACAAATTTATGAAGCAATTTAAATTTGTCAATTTTTGTTATTTAAAATAGCAAAAAATTCTCATGGTAAGATTTTAGATTGTGTTACCTTTTCTAAAGAAAAAAGAATTGTGAGTCTTGGAAAATATTGTAAGTCCGCAAGTAGAAAGCATATGTTAGAAACACCAACGGTAAATCACTAAATCGTGAATAGAGGTTGAATTTATACAAGAAGTTAAACTTCCACAGTATAGTTAATCAATGTTAAAATTTTGGCTGAAAAATTTGGTCACATTTAACATGTGAGTGGTAGAATTCAAAAGCTCAATTTTCATTGTTTAAAACAATGGATTAAACAGGTTGGATCTACCAACATTGTCTCAACTCTATTTGAGGTATTGTTAAACACTAACTTTGCCAATTTGTAAAGTTTAACTCCTTCCCCTTGACCAAACTTTTGTTGACTACAACAAAGAATTCGATTGGTTAATAAAAATTTTGGTTAAAAACTAGATGCTTCAAAATTTGGTTGAAAGATAAATAAAATTTGGTTAGTAATTATTCTATCAAGATTCAAACTCAATTTTTTTCTTCCAATAATTCATCGTTAACTACATTAACTAGAACTCATAAACTATTTGAGCACATTGACTTGGTTTATTGATTGATAATTTGAGAAATTTAATTAAATAAATAAGTTTATTTGTTGAAATCAAATACATGAATATAAATGCAAGAAATACTGTTTAAAAAAAAACTTATTTTTCTTGCTTCAATTTCTTCTATTCCTCTAGAAATAAGGAATTGGTAGTAATATAGTACTTTAAATAATTTAAAGCATTTTTCAGTTTTAAAAAGACTAATTTTAGTATCCTAGTAAGCATTTGCCCCACTAAAAATAGGACTAGAGAAAAGTAGTGGCTTTATTAGCACAAAGTGGCGGCCACAGTCAACCGACCAAACCGCCCTCTTCTTTTGTGCAATAACAAAACATGAATGACGACTAGTACTACTGTCTTTTTTGGAACCTATCGAATGCCACACACAAGATGTCATGCCTATTGCCATGTCTACCCACCTCCCCTAATCAAATTATGAGGGTGTTTAACACTTTACCAAAATCATCATGCTTTCAATCCATATGAGTTCATCATGTTGAATTTCTTTTCTTTACACAATCATATTGAAAATTTAATCTTTAAAATTGTAAGAGTTTGCTGAATTAAATCTTAAATTTTGAAATAAATCCAATAAAAGAGGGTCATAGGCCTAATCTAAACAAAAGAAAATTAAAGATCTAATCCATTTATAGGATGCAAATCCCAAAAATATCACTATTAAAGAGCTCTATAAAGCTCACTAGACGGGGCCTCCAAACTAGTATAAATGGTCACTTTGGTCTCTACCTCTGCACCTCGTTGGACTATGACTTAGGATTAATTACAAAGTAATCCCTGAATGTGCATTTCCGTTATCACTTTAGTCATCGACGTTAAATAATTATGTTAACTGATGATGTGACAAATGTTTTATGTTGACAAGGAGTATGAGGTGTGTTACATGGACTAAAGTGAAAGTATAAAATAGTCATTTTGGTCCCTGAACCGAAAATCAATATCCTTAAACCGAAAATCAATATCCTCAAACTCGTCCAAACAAAGTGTTGCTCTTCGTCAAGAACTGGGTCATCTACCTCAATGAAGTTATTTTGCGGTTGCGGGAGACATAATGTTAGGTCCCTGACTGTGCATACTTACTATCAGTTAGGTCCTTGACAGTAAACACTTACTGTCACTAAAGTCTCTTACATGAAGTTTATGTTCATTAATTTATGTATGTATTGAAGTTGCTAAATTATAAGCACAATTGTAGTGCAATATTTTGTTTAATGTTTTGCTAAATCATTATGTAATGACTCATTGAATTATATGCCTAAATGTGGTGTAATCTTTTGATTACTCTATGGTTGACCTTTATGTAATGACTTAATAGTTATGTTATGTAACCATTTTGGTATTCAATTATGGAATCATTTTGGCAAGTGTTATACTAGTTTACAAACTTTTAACACGAATACACAAAAAATCAAATGCCGCAACACCTCTTTTCTATTTATTTTAGATACAATCAGTATTTGTAAAGGGAAACCATGTTGTGATTTATATGTGCATGTGATGTTGTCACTTTGTGTCTGTAATTGTTTACTGTCAGGGATCTTAGTGATAGTAAGTGTTTACTATCAAGGACCTAACTAATAGTAAGTATCCACAGTCAGAGACCTAATAACAAGTCTCCGGCAACCACAAAACAAATTCATTGAGGAAGATGACCCACAGTTCTTAACGAAGAGCAACACTTCGCTGGTAAGAGTTTGGGGATATTGATTTTCAGTTTAAGGATACTGATTTTCGTGGATATTGGTTTTCGGTTCAGAGACTAAAGTGACCATTTTCTACTTTCACTTTAGTAGTGTGAAAGTTGTAAATTTGATCCAAACATCAAACTATACTTTGATTGTATATCCTCAAGGTTGTCAAAACTCGAGTGAACTTACTGAAACTACTATTATCAGTGGTGTAAGCATGGCGATGCTAAGAGAATATATAGTTGTTTGGATATCCTCAAGCTTGTTGAAACTTAAGTGCTAATATAACCCTGCTGAAGATACTAACATCTTTGGTGTAAGCTTACGGCTAAGAGAATACATAGTTGTGCATATTGCAAAGAGAAGGAAGAAACTCATAAGAACTAGTGGATAATCTCATAAAGTTGTGGGGACTAGACTAACCCACATTAGGGGAACCAAAATAACTTCTATTTGTGAATTCTCTTAAACTCTACTCTCTATATTATGTTTTATTTATTCATATATTGCATAGTCATATATTCTGCTTTACTAATCATTTTAATCCCAAAAAGTCTTAAGAGTTTCATTTAAAGAACAAAGAAAATTTTAAAGGGTCACAATTCAACCCCCTTTTCTCTTGATATTTTCTTCTACTTCATATCTCACATTTACCTAAGCCAATATATAACCCGTAAACTCCTCTAAAGTGTGTGTTTTTGTATAAACTTTGATCAGCTGTTTAGAATGTTTTCAATCTTATGGTAAAAGGGCGTGTACATGTTGATTGAGTGTTATCCCTATCAAATTTTGAAAGAATTAGTGAGCTTGAGAGAAAAATGTTGTGTTTTGTTAGCATTTTTGTGAGGATTTCCTTTGATTTTTTTTATTGAAGTTTTTAGAGCAGATGTATTTTCTGAGCATGAACATTAAGAAAAAAATTCGCAGAAAACAGTCAAACCATTAATCTTGAATTTAAAATTGTTATCTAGAAATAAGATTGTTTGCATCATACTTTCTTTATTGTCTGAATCCAATACTGATCTTTTAACTCTTTTTTTTTGTTTATCCAAGGTTTAAAAAAAACTAAAATCAAAAGCAAAATATAAAAAAGTCAAAACCAATATCTTTATTCTAAGAAAGCAGTCAAAACCATTAATCTTGAATTTTCCACAACACAAAGGATCTTTACTCTAATTAATCTTGGAGTCTAAAGTGCATTGTTGAGTGTGGGTATTGGATTTTAATTATCGGCAAATCTATTTTCTAGTTATCGTGTTTTCTTGTTTTTTGTTTCAGTTGAGTGATTTTATTTCCACAGTTTGTTGCTATCGGTAGTGACAAAGAAGATTCTCTTCAAATACGATAAATGGAGAAATTTATTCTTATTGGAACTATGTAATGAAAATTTTTGTGAAAGTAAAGAAGATGTGCATATTTTGATGGAACCTTTGTTAAGTTCACAAATAAAAAAAGGATGGAACAAAATACTCAAAAGAGTTGGAAGCATTGGGTGTGTTATTAACTTGAAGATCCTTAATTTGATCAATAATTCTGTTTCTTGGTTAATAGGTATGCAACTAGCAAAATATGATATTGTTCAGGAGGGTTGGTGAAATTTGAATTTGTACGAGCATTCCAATTCATGAATTCTATTTGGCCATGATTAATTTGTGGGATCAATATTGGCTCTTATGAAATAAGCTGAATGAAAATTGCCAAAGTGTACTAACCAAAGAGAAGAATAATACTACTAATAAGCCTTTTGTTATAATTAGGCTAAAGGACTAGTAGTTAACTATTTTTATGTTTCACTATATAACATTTAAAATGGTTATAGTAAATTTGTTTCTAACAAGTTGGAAAACACATATGAAGTTTGTAATGATGATATTTCAGGAAAATATAAGAAAAACTTTAGAGGATGGTCTATCTCATGACATCATTTGAATCTACAATAGACTAACCATTGTAATCTTTCTCACCATATTATTTTCTTCCTTTGAATTTGCAAAACAAATCACAAGGTTATTACTTTGTTCAAGATCCTTACAAGTCCAATACTAAAAGTACATTTCGGAAATACATGAACCGTTGCATCGTAATTCTCTCTTCCTCTTATCATTTATAGAATTAACTAACATACCATAACCGTATTCTCTTGACATGTTTTAGCTAGTCCAAAATCTTAGGTTTTTGGGCAAAAATCGTCATCTAAAAGATTGTTATGAGGTTTTATATCCAAATGCACAATCTTCATGCAACTTTTATTGCACTCTTCCTCCATGGCAGTCATGTTCAACTTTGGGATAGAATCCAGCTGGGGCTTATCGTACACAACTTCCTTTGACATAGAATTCTCCAACATCTTGAACCTGCACCAACACCAAATTAGACTCTTCATTCGTTAATTTCTTCCCCACAGGGAACAAAAGAAAATGAAAAAAGAACATAACATAAAATGAAAAGTTACACGGTAGTGACCTTGTGAAAAAAATTTATGTATTTATAAACTTCAAATTAACTTTTAATAAGGTCATTGCAGAAATTTTGGAATATGTCAAACTGTAAAAGAAAACTATATATGAATTTGAGGCCATTTATTATACAAAAGAAGAGGGAAAAAAACTAATACTGGAGCAGGAAAATCTATCTAAATGGAAGGAAGTGAAAGTGAGTGTGAGAGAGTAGGAGTACCAGTGAGATTGGTTGTGAGATTGCGTTCTTCACTATTTTCTATCTCCAGAACAATTATATCTCTCATCTGTTTTCCACACCCTCTTTTGTTCATCAAGTAGCAGTATATAAAGAGATAGAAAATAAGACCTATTGATTAATGGGTACATGGCTACTGTTGTGTCAATTATTTCTTCCTCTTTTAGGTTTAATAATTGCTCTGCTTTGAAAAGAATTCTTCTACAATTTCAGCTAGTGCTACTTTACAGTTTACACATGTTGATGAGTTGGATTTTTGGAAGGTGGTTAGTGTGAGTGGTATTATTATTGTTTGAAAGAGTAAATATGGAGAATTCAAGAACAATTGAATGTGATGGGTAAGGGATCTCTTAGATATTTTGAGAGAGAACTTTTTCATCTATTACCATCCTATCTGACTCGAGAGAATGGTACATGCAGTTGCGCGCAGAGCATATCCAATTAAAAAAAAAAGTAATTGTGGAGAGACAACGTTAAAAGGGAAAATTTGATTACTTTTCACACAAATGGAGGAAGAGCTATTCACGTCAAGAATTCCATGATTGGAGTTAGGTACCGATTACTTTGTGAGGTGGGTATTGATATACTTTCTGAGTTGGGAATTGATTTTCTCAGTAGGTACTTCATTATTATGAGTTGGGTATTGATTTTCTTAGGAGGTGCACTACTTCCATTTTTTGTTTGTGCGTTGGGTATTCTGAATGATCCATTTCTAGATTCAAAGAAATTATCGGTTAAGTCATGATTAGATCACTCTCTTTAAGATATTTTGTGGCACTATCCAAATTTATGTAAGCTAGGCTATAAACCGCGCCGCCTCCGGGATAAAACAACTCAATTCAAACTGTGCAATTACATACCACACCGTAAGTAATCGTTCGAGAAATAACACCCTCATTATTTGTATAAAACCACTCTGATATCGTACAAATATCGCTCGAAACCGAAGGGGCAAAAGGAATAGAAGAAAATAACAAAGAATCGCCAACACAAATCGAAAAGGGAGAGAAAAGAAAAATATCGGAAGTTTCACAATATTTTCGGTGTGACAAATCCGGAGTGACATAATGATTAAGTTAATTTGTGGCGTCACACATTTTATATGTTCGCAAATTGGCACAACCTTGTAGGTCACCCACCACTTATATAAACACTACTAGTAGGTATGTCCTCTCCTATGTGGAACGTTTCAATTCACACCAACACTAGTTGTATCCAATGAGACTTGTGTTACTCTTACAAATTCAACTAGTGTTCCAACAAATTCCATTTCTTGTTTAATTTTTAAACAGTGCATTGTATCATACCATTATAATCGGGGGTTGAATATTTCAACTAATTTGGGTTAAGAGAAAAAAAGTTGAAAGTTCAAAGTTTAAATTCGGACGAATGCGTAAATATTAATCTAACAAATTAACCACTAACATTTGTCATTAAAATAACATTATAATTGTAAATTTATTTAATGTATGTTATTATTTGGTTTTTGGCTTTATGTTGAAAAGTTACACCTTGTGTTGGTGACGAAATTGAATTTGATTAGACATTTTTAGCATTCATGTGTAGTAAAAATAAAAAGTTTAATATCTCAATTTGGTATCTATTATTCATGATAATATAATGTACTTAATTAATGATCCTTTTTTTTAATAGAGAAAAGACAATGATCATTAAAAATTCACACAATAGAGAATAGTTAAGGTTGGTACCTCGATTACTGATGTTTAACCTAACAATTTTGACAATCATGATCATTTAGTGATTACAATTCAGATATAGCACCTTTTAATTCTTTAAACTAATTGTTAAAACTTTTTCTAAGTACAAATCTATCTAATCTAATTTAGTTAATTTTCAATCCTCTGAAGCAAGCCTCCAAATGCCCCCAATCCTACAAATATTTTTTTTGAAGAAGAACCTACTAATATTTTAATTTTTTGACAAAACTAATATTTTAATTGTGAGGACAGAAACAAAACCTTTACTTTTTTGAAGGGTTATTTCTTTCCTTATAAAACTGGCCTAGTACTACTACCTTGGATCATTCTGCCATCTAGCTTGTGGTATCATCCCTTACAATGAGAAAAAAAAAAAAAAAAAAACCCATTAAATATGTAGATGACAAATTGAAAGCAAAACGCAGTCTGTGAGACAAACCTTCATTCAGGGCCGTCTTAACAATTTCATGGGCCCCGTTTTAGATTTTAAATACAAAATCAGAAAATAAAAGTAAATATAAATTAAAAAAAAGAACAAAATTAATACACATAACAACATCTCATTTTATTAATAGAATTCATACAATAATTAATACATTTATTCGAATTCACTAAATCTACTTATTTTCTTTTTACCCTCTTAGGGTAAAAAGTGATCAGCCTTGGGGCAAATAATGACCAGCCTTCTTGGGAAAAAGACATCATCAACCCTTGAGTTAAATCTAAATTTGGTTCTTTTTAAACCCCAAAAAGATTCTTTTTACCCACGGTAAAAAGTTTTTGGGGGTAAAAAGAAGAAAATTTAATTTTATCTCAATGGTTGATCTCTTGTTCCCCAAGCTGGCTAGCCACTTTTTACCTAAGCCTGACTACTTTATACCTCAAATGGGTAAAAAGAGACTAGAGACTATTGAAGAAAAAAAGAAGAGAAATAGGGGGAGAGAGTGAGAAGAGCTTCAATGTGAGATGGTGTGAGGAAATGGGAAAGTTTGAAGGGATATTTATAGGTGGTTTAAGGTAACATAGCAATTAATAAGGTCAAAAAACTTTTAAAAAAACGTGTAAAAACCATTAAAATGCATTGACCAAAGTCCAAAAAACGTGTTCTTGAGCTCTGACCAACCGGCCAACCTGCGTGAGTTAACTCGTGCACCGGCCAAAGGAGCGTGACTTAAGTCACGCAGAGCTATAAGGTGCGTGAGTTAAGTCACACTGCGTGACTCAACTCACACAGGGATATATATGGTATTTCAGTTGGGCGTGAATGTTTTGTGCTGGGCAGCAGAATTCTATAAAGAAAGTACATGCTATAAGAGATCAACCGTCATTTTCTTTTGGTACTAATGGAACTCAAAGCCAATATTAACAATGTTTGAAGTCCAGGATCACATCTCATGTGTGTGCACCCTAGGTTTGTTATGGTGGTCCACTGGTCATCAGAGTTTGTGCTCTAATTCTTGCCTTCAACTAGATTCAATCTCAATGGACACTTTCATGGTAATTGGCATGATGAAATTTTATCATTGACAAATTTGGAGGGGAGAGTTTTGGAGAGGATTTTTATTGTTGCGTAGAGTTTTAGGGAGGGTGTGAAGAAGAGAAGTAAGAAAAATCAAAGATTATTTTTGTAGAATTGAGAAAAATAATATTATAATTAATACATTTTTAATTTTAAGAGCATTTTACACCACATTGAAATAATTTGAAGAATTTATTGAAGTCTTTGAAAATTCTCCAAAATATTCATCTAATATATTTTTTTAATACGTCGATAATAAAGGGGTTTTATGTTATGAAGAAAAATAAAACCCTCATTGAAGTTGGAGGATTATCATTTATTCAATTTTCCTTCATTTTTTCCAAACCCTTCCCTCCTTTACATCCAAACATAGTCTTGATATTTTGGTCGATTCTTACTTCTCATGTTTAGACTTTTAAATCGTTTATTTTTTTCAAAAAGATAAATTAGTAATCAATAATATAATCTACCATAACTCACTGGAAACTGAAAATTTTGTTCAAAACATGTTTTCATCACAGGCTCACGCTTGTACAATTTTCATCACTTCATTACATTATGGCATGTTCAAAGCTTTTGTTTTCTCAAAAAAAAAAAAAAAAATATCTTTTTATCAAATTGTGTCTCAATGCAAGGTGCTGATTTTTAGAAGCTATGAAATGAAACTTTTATATCATTACTCCGTGAAATGGGCTACTTCCCAAACACATAAGATTTCTCCTACACATTTACACTCAAAGGTAATTAACATGGAAGATAAGGTATTTGTGCAAGTCTTTTTTAGTTCACCAAATAACTCAAACCAATGACAGCATAAAAACTAAGGTCAAGGTTGTACTTGTGGCCATTAACATTCAAGCTCTTCACCAATATTGGTTCAATCTACTACCATTAGTGATTCTTATCATCAGCTACAGTCAAATTTGGTGTGCCAAATTTCTTCTCAAATGATAACTATGTAGAATGTTCTGCCACTTCTTTTTGAATGCATGTCTTTCCAGCATCTTGACCTGGTATGGTACAAAGTTTGAATGTCGAGATTGTACTACAAACGGTTTCTGCACCAATTGCACTATCATTTTTTACAATCTCGACATTGGACAAACGTGAGATCATGTTCACACATTGATTCAATTTGCAAAACAAGAAAAACAAAACATAATTGAAGTGAGGGGAATAAATACCAAGACTAAAATGATTGATCATTTTCATACTCCAAAGTAAAAGTTAGGCTTAATTACACTTTTGGCCCCTTAAAAAAAACAAGGCTTAATTGCAATTTTATCCCCCTAACTTTCCCAAAGTTGCGATTTTGGCCCCCTAAGAAAAAAAACTACAAAACAGCCCCCTAAGTTTTGCAACTGTAGCAGTTTTGGCCCCCAAAGCTGATATTGACTCGGTTTACGCTGACGTGGCACCCTAAGTGAGGTGCCACGTGTTATTTTTTTTATTTTTTTTTTGTCTTGGGGGGCCAAAACTGCTACAGTTACAAAACTTAGGGGGCTGTTTTGTAGTTTTTTTCTTAGGGGGCCAAAATCGCAACTTTGGGAAAGTTAGGGGGCTAAAACTGCAATTAAGCCAAAAAAACAACTCTTTTCAGGCCCTCTAAGTTTACTTTCTGTTGCAATTTTGGCCACACACACCAATTTTGACCCAATCAACGCTGACGTGGGCGCCACGTGTGTAAATTTTTAATTATTTTTGTATTTTGTAATTAAAAAAATAAATTTTTTTTTTATTTTTAATTTTTGTAATAAAAAAACAAAAAAAATGTAATTAATATTTTTTTTATTTGTAATAAAAAACAAACAAAAATTATTTTATTTTTGTAATTAAAAAGAACTTTTTTTTAATTACAAAAATATTTTTTTATTTTTTTTAAATTAAAAAAATTAAAAATAATTTTAAAAAGCAAAAAAATAATTAACAAAATAGAAATAAAATTACACACGTGGCGCCCACGTGTCCTTTGACTGGGCCAAAATTGCAACATAAAGTAAATTTAGGAGGCCTGGAAAGAGTTATTTTTTTTAGGGGGCCAAAATCACAACTTTGGAAAACATAGAGGGCCAAAAGTATAATTAAGCATAAAAGTTACTCCATCCGTTCCTTTATAACTATCACTTTTACAAAAATTATTTGTTTCTAATTAACTGTCACTTTCAAAGTTCAAGGTAATATTAAATGTTGTTTTTCCTATAAAGCCCTTAGTAATTTATTGCAGAGAGAGAAATATATGAAATATGATATTAAATAATTAAGGATATTATAGACAAAACATAAGTTATTGTATCAAAAGTAGTGAAATACATTTAGTGTCTTGGTTTGTGTAAAAAGTCAAAATATGACAATTAAAAAGGAACGGAGGGAGTATTATTCATTTAGGGTTCATAGCTTTAATTTGCAACTAACTAGATATTCTTATAGATGTTATACATTAACAATTAACAATATTGTGTTATACTTATTCATTTATTTAAGATGATTATTAAAATACTCATTTATTCCAATGTAACTAGATATGTCAAGAAGATGAGAAAGAGAGGAAGTATATGAAGATCAATGGTAACAGGATTACTCATTCATGTCGACATGGTTATTGTTGATGGATTTCATAATGAGCTTGTTGCATTCTTCCTCCACGGACGTTGACATAGTTCTTGTCGATAGATTCCACGAAAAGTTTATTGCACTCTTCCCCATGGATTAATTGACATCCTTGGAGGAAGAAAACAGCCATGGAAGATGAGTGCAATATACTTATCATGGAATCTTTATCCCATCTTGCTGTATTATGTCCTTGAGAGAAAGCACCCACAAGAACACCATTGTCTTTTGAGGTAGGTGTATATAATATAAAGAGAGAAAATATGACCAATTGATTAATGAGCACCATGAAGAGTGCAGACTACTGTTGTGTAAACTCATTCTTCCTCTTTTATGTTGATAATTGCTCTGCTATAAAGAAAATACTTCCACAATTTCAGCTACTACTGCTTTCCACGTGTATGATGAGTTGGATTCTTGGAAGGTTGTGATTATGAGAGGTATTATTATTATTGTTTGCAAGAGTAAATATGGAGAGACAAGGATAGAGAAAAATGTGAGTACTTTTCATATAAATGGAGGAGGATCACCCCACTACCATTGTCTTTTTTTTTCTTTTTCATTTGTTTATTCTTTGTAATTTTGCATTTAGTTATTAATTTTCTTTGGAGGTACTTCCATTTTAAGATATGAGTGTCATTAAGTGCCGAAGGAATTTCAATGTTCTTAGTAATCATATGAAGATATCCAAATTTAGAGAAAGGGAAGATACCATAGTCATTAAGCAAGCCTCCTAATGCCACTAATCCTACTAATTTTTTTCGTTGAACACTAAGCCTCCTAAATCACTTGGGACTTTCCAACACCCATTTAACATATCATTTTTTTTTCGTCTTTTTCTTTCTATCACATTATCAACATATTACATTTATCATATCACTCTCCTTATTTCTTTCTCTCTCAAGGTGTAGATGGAAGTAGAATTCCATTTGTATACCATTAAAGAGATAGTAGTGACGCATTTTACTTTGGAATCCCCCAACTTTTTCCAAACTCTCATGTTCATTAATTATTTTATTTCATTCAGCACGATGCACCACCTCAATGTTATGTCAACTTCTTCTTCCTCATTTGTTTTAATGCCCTGATCTAAATATTTTTCTTCACCAATTTCAGCTATTTCGACTTTGTGTCGAGAGTTATCATTTCATAAATGTTGACCATCACTCACTCCAAGTGACAAAACGTGTTCTTTCTCTCTCCGATCACGGTGTCTGGTCTAACAATTTCGTTATTTCTCATCTTATATAAATATATATATTTTTCTCTATAAATTGGTTGATATTAGTAGATTACTTTACGTTGATCTCATCTTGTTGTATAAATTACTTTGTCCGTATTTTATTGTAGCAGCAAAATTCATAAAATGTTAAGAAATTGGAAATTGCATATATAAAATATATCAAATGTCCCGTAATTTTTTACTATATGATAAGCCACAAGTAAAATTTATATTCCCACACAAAGTGATCAGAGATAAATCTGAAGGCTTATCCCTGTAGTTATTCTGGTAACTGTTCATTGCAAAGTTGTTCATAATCTCAACGAGAAGCACGAGGTTGTTTTCCTTTGGTCCATTTCATTTTTTTTCTCTCTTTCTGTAATTTGTTCAATTTGGTGTTTATGATTATGAGGATGGGTTTGCTGAGTCAAGAGTGATTGGATAGCCATGCAGAAAGGAGAAAGTTTCACATCAATGGTTCAACAAACTTCTGTACTATATTTTATGTTATGAGATTTTGTTTCCTTAAAAGGAAGAAGGTCCACATTAAGGGCAGTCACTAAAGTCTATAGTGACAGTGACATTCTATAGTGACAACTTTCGCAGGCCAAAAAATAATGAGCAACGCACTTGGAAGGAAATAAGGACTTTATGTGTCACATATAGCTATTAGGGAACGAGTGTTATAAGTTATTCAAATTGTTGAGGAATGGGTTTTATACCGTTCTTAGATATTAGGGTTTATAACCACATATGAAATTAGTATCTGGGTTTTTAACCACATATCAAATCGTTAGAGAATGGGTTTTTTACCACTCTTAGATATTAGAGTTAGTAACTCATTCCCTAGTTAGCTATTAGGTTTGTAACCACATGAAATTATCATTTATGTAGATGTAGATGACAAACTCAAATCCTAGCTTAAGACTATCCTTGGGACATTGGGACTAATCAAGTTCAAACAAACTCAAACCCTAGTTTAAAATAATCTTGGGATATTTGGGACTAAACAAGTTCAATCTAGATTAAACCCTACCTTAAAATTAATAATAACATCAATTATAGTAATAATATTACTAATCACATTTTCAGTAATAGTAGTAATAATATTAAGGGTTAATTGTTTAAAATAACCCTGTAAAATACGTAATGTCTGAAAAATAACCCTGTAAAATAAAAAATACATATTTTAACCTTGTAATTTGAGATTTTTCTTATTTTTGACACTATAATATATACGCACGGTAAAGATTGAATTTTTTTATGATTTTTTTCAGGCATCTTTAGGATGTTAAGACATGGTTTTACACAAAAAATTAGATTTTTTTCGACTGGGGACAAATTTAATATGAATTTGTATTCCCCATAATTATTTATTTCTTAAACAATTCATAATTAATTCGTATCTCGTTTAAAAAACTCCAAAATTTCATGATGAAGGTTCTTATGATGTTTAGTAAAAAAAAGGTTCTTATGATGAAAGAATCTTATGCGTGCAGTCTTACATAGTTCTTCCCATGACAATAACTTTGACAACAGTTACCCAAACGAAAATCTCAACCGTCCATTTTATATTTTTCCATATCGAAGGTCTCAAATTAACAGGTCCAAGTTGAACCCAAAGTTTTGGTGGTCCAAATTAAAAAGATTTAAAGTACAAAATAATAACATTAGATACCACTTAATTAAGATAGTAATTAATATGGTAAAATAATTATAATATAATAAGTAAAGTTATTTTGTAAGTAAATAAAAACAAATTGTTAAAAAATGTGGGACCACGGCCTCTATAGTCCCCATGGTCCCTTCACCACTGTGCATATGTACAAGTCTCGCATGTACGTGCTAGTTTTCACCATTTGAAAATAAATTTTACCATTAAATTAAATGAAATATGTTTTAGGTTTGCCAGATTATCTGTGGTAGTGGTTGTTTTATGGTTGCTTTTCTTTTTTGTACTACACTTTTGTACAGATTTATTTGTATCAATCGATAGGGTTTGAGTTTGTGGTTTACTTGGTCAGGTCCTTCACCCCAGTCTTGTTACTTCCTTTTCTTTTTATTTTAATTTCTATTTTGCCTAAAAAAAATGAAATAAGTTGTGACTTTTTTATCCAATGGTAAAAAACGACTTTTGAATCACTCGTAAAAAGTATATACTCAATTTCTATCTTTGATGACAATGCTCTAGTTGTCAACATTTGTTTCTTTCCCTTGGAAGCAAGCGTCTCTTCTTTCAACTTTGAATAGTGTCAGTCACTACTACGTACTCTTCTATGCTCAGTCACTAATGATATGTCCTTGGATATAAATTAAGTTGGTTAATATATCCCCCAATGTAATCCGCGTACTTTAAAAAAAAAGCTGCATTTTAAACTTAAATAAATGAATGCACATGTCTCCTTGATTGAAGTAAAAAAAAAAAAAAAAACATACACCTCGCTACGCTAAAGTTTCCACATACGCAGAGTCCAGAAAAGATCCCACCATTTTAATGAATTGTACAAAGTCAAGAAACTTTTTTTATCTCACGGTCGTGGTTTACGGCAATTGCCAGACGGTTTTGTGCCAGCCAACTGGTGGCAAAGCAAGGCTAACAGAGGGTTGCTCCTTCAGGAAGAAGGGAGATTAGTTATGGATAAGTGATAAAACTCTAGTCTTTTTGAGGGGT
>Ga0228711_1002673_pt1 | contig 27506 bp, 13 predicted proteins | sample MedpolnodulmetaG_2_FD_177996 | JGI IMG/M metagenome (GOLD analysis project Ga0228711, IMG submission 177996) | Root nodule microbial communities from Medicago polymorpha collected in Santa Monica, California, United States - brown nodules | ecosystem: Host-associated > Plants > Roots > Nodule... | reverse complement strand
AGATTGTTGAACAAAGTTGTTGATTTTGAAATAATTTTCCGCTGCGATATAAATGAATTTTTGACAGGGTTGTTTTGATAAATAGTAACTTTACTCTATTTATACTTTAAATGTAGTGTGACATTCCGTTTTACGTTGAATACTCTGATTATGTGTATTATTTACATTGTTGGGAAAACGGGATGTTACATCACTCATCTTTAAGTACTCTTTATGAGGCAAGGCAGCCACCAGAATGCCTCTGATCATGTGATGTTTCTTATAAAGCTTTTTCCTGTTCAGCGGTGTGAGCTTTCCTATCAAGAGCAGCTTCTTCTTCATCCAGCTTCAAATCTCCAACACCTTCTTCAAGAATATCCCACAACTCATCATCCATTCTCATGATGTGACTATACATCTTGGTCTTCCACCAAGAGAACATTTCAGGATCACCATCAAACATGGGAGGTTTGTTGTGATTTGCAGACCTATCATTTTTGTTGGTGTTGCTGCTGTAATCATATGGTATAGCAGCTCCATCACCAGAACCAGAGCTAGCGCCAGAGCTAGAAGCATCTTCCCCAGACATGTTTTTCTCAGATCTTTCACTGTAACACGGTTAAGTGCTAACTACAGAGCCAAAGCTCTGATACCAACTGAAGGTGAGAAAAACCACAAGAAGGGGGGCTTGAATTGTGTTTTAAAAAAAAACTTTTTTTTTCTAACGTTCTGAAAAACTGTTCCCAGATTCAGAGTCTGAAATAGTTCAGAGTCTGACTTGAGTTCAGTGTCTTAGTGCAGCGGATAAAAGTAAGAGAACAGAGAAAGAAAGAACACAAGCAATTATACAGGTTCCTTCCACAAACCGGAAGTAGTCATGTCCCCCTTGCACTTCCAAGGAGAGTTTCACTAAGATGTAATACCAAATTACAAATTGCTCAAACACACAGTAAGAGACTTCTCAATGCTCAAGGACAACTCCAAGAGACTTCCTTTGCTCAATCACAAAAGAAAGAGACTTCTATGCTCAATCACAAAAGAAAGAGACTTCTCTAAACAATTACAGAGAATTGAGAAGGGTTTTGAATACTTGATATACAATTAGAGGTATTCACAATACAATGCAAACAGAACAGACTCTGTTTTTCTAGACACTTAAGAATTCTAAGATATGAGCTTTTGTAAGAATTCTCTAAGTTGTTCATGTGAAACTTCGCAGCGTTTTGGCTCGGAGAGAATGTGTTGGTCTTATTGTTCTTTTTCTCTAATTTTGTTCTTCAAGTCTTCATCCCTATTTATAGAGGATTTGAGAGACGTTGAGAACTAGCCGATACATCAACTTGTCTTGACTGAAGCTTTGATTCTTCACCATTGATCTTTTGCCTGATTTGATAATTTTCCTATGAAGAACCAATTTCAAATCCATTCCACTAGTGAAGGAACAATGTTTGCAAACATTACTGTTATCCTTGTCTTGATGTGTAGACACGATGCAGAGATGGTGGTTGCAGAGGCATGCGTAGAGTTAGCGGTTGTACATTTCGTACACTGTACTTTGTCAACTCTGTTAAGCTTCTGGTGAAGTGGCTTCTGATGAGATGCTTCTGATAATCTTGCTTCTGATGACCTTGCTTCTGATGACGTGTCTTCAGGAGCACTTTCTTCAGATGCATTTTCTTCAGATGCAATTTCTTCAGACGCAATTCTTCAGACGCTTTAAGCTTCAATATAAATTCCTTTGCTCTTTGACTTGTTCAATCAGAACCTCTATGAATAGTACTTTGAATAAGATCCTGTACACTTGAACAAATGTTTAGCATATCCAATTGATAATTTTAATACCTTGTTATCATCAAAACTTAAGAGGTGATTTTGTGAAACACCCTTTGTTCCAACAATATATTGAAGTCGTTTGCTCCAATTTTTAGACTGCATTTTTTATTGTTTGAGTCCAAAACTCATTATTGTTTCTGCAACCTCTTATTCGACAAGGGATCAGCATTCCTACAAAATAGTCTGGCAATTTTTACGGTAAACTAAATCATTATATAACAGTAACACACACACACACACACTTTATAGTCTTGTCCAAATCTTCAACTTAGTACACAACATGTAGAAATCATCCATTATCATTTCAAACAAGTTAAACAAGTTTTGGTCTGGTTGGGCTAGATTTACTACAACATTAGCCTCCGCTACTTTAAACAAATCTGATCCTTTTAGTCTAGGAATCACACATGATTAAAAAATTATGAAATTAACACACAGAAAAACATTCAAATCAACATAAAACTGGAATATTATTTTTTTAAAAAAATTCTTAAATAAACCAAAAATAAAAAAGAAATTATAACCTGGAAAAGGAACCGAACTAACCTAGAAAAAGGGTCAAGAAAAGGAACGGCGGAAAAAGGAATGTCTCACATTGAGTGCAGTGGAGAAATAAGCTTCGACTGAGACAAGGGTCGGTGATGGTGAGATTGAGTGAGGTGGAGAACAGTGAGCTTCGATTTTGTGGGATTTAGCTTTGATTGAGTCATGGTGAGATTGAGTAAGGTGGAACAGTAGGCTTTGATTGAGGGTGATAGAGATTTAGCTTCAATTAGGGAAAGTGAGATTGGGGAGGTGGATAAAATTGGGTTTAGGATTTTGAAATTGTGGGAGGGAGAATGAAATTAAGAAAGAGGGAGTGACAAAATATTTTGGGCAAAAGCTTAGATATGAACGCGCTTGGAAAAAAAACAATAAATCATGCGACTGTTGGCTCTACCAGTTGCAAAGGTGCACTCTGCGACAGTTCTAAAATAAGGGTCGCAAAAGAGGCGTCGCAAAATGTCTTTTTTCTTGTATTGTGGAGAAGAACTAAGAGGAATTGTTATGGAAATCAAAGGCTTCTTCTTACCCCTCTCTCTCTCATAACTGTTGGTCTCAATGCATACTTAATTAACAAATTAAGTATCATTGAAATGGAATAATATAAAGTTATTAATATGGTCCATTTAATAATTTTTAAAGAGTTGTTGGATTGAAGTGAATAAATACTTAATATGTATTAGCATTAAGAAAATATAAATTAATAATGTATACACGTAAGTCATTAGATATTTTTTAGACTTATATAATTAGTGGAGAGACCAAAAACTTTTTGTTTAATCATAAAAAAGATGGTAGAGGTGAGATATGAGACAACGTTATATGATAAGTTAATTTTGAAATATATTTTATTTTGTTTCTCTAGTTAAAATTATTATTATGAATTTCAGTTTAGTTGGAAACCAACATAATATAGTAAGAAAATCATTTAATGATTTATCGCAAAAAATATAATTTAAAATAGAAATTGAAATGTAAGAAAGTGCAAACAAAAAATAATTTGATATTAAAGTATCAATGAGTATTATGAGTATGTAGAACCAAAAAAATTAGTTCAAGTGGTTAACGAGCTCCACCAAATGATGAATCATTGGGTAGAACCCGAGTTCAATCCTTGGGAGAAAAAAATTGTTGTTCAAACTATACCTCCCTCACGACTGAACTTCTATAATATCCCGCTTTATTCCTATCAGACTGCGGAATCCGTTAAATGTATTAGAGGGGGTTTCTTTTAGAAAAGGGTAAAATAGTAATTGTGTACCACCTATATAAGTATTCCTATTCCTATTCCTATTCTGTCCACTTTTTCTCATTTCTTTTCCTGCTAAAGCCGTGCTTTCCCTTTTCCCTCTTTTTCCTTCGGCCTTCTTCTCTGTTTTACATGTTATGTTTTGTCATGGCCAGTCGAGCATGCCATTTGTCGCCGTGGCGGGAAGCTGAAAACAAAAAGCATGTTTTTCTGCTAGTTTGTCGCCAGGGCGGGAAATATGTCGCCAGGGAGGAAATGACTATAATGTCCTATTTATCTATTTAATTATTTTATTGGATTTAGAGTCTAATTATATAATTTAATTGATTATGTGGTATGTTGTTATTTTGTTAAATGGCTTTATTTTATTATTTAGTAGAATATGATTTAAAATAGAATAATTAGACTTGAAGGGCTGAATTAGTATTTAGAGGAGTTTAGTGGAATTAAGTAGAATTAAGAGAATTGGTTAAGGAAATAAGAATAGGAAAACTAAGAGTCAGAGAGTTTTTCACGTAAAACAAGTTTTTGGGAGAAAAGGGAGAAACCAAGAGAAGAGAAGAGCCAGAGAAGGGAAAGCTTGTAGAACCTTGTAATCAACCAATCTAAGGTAAGGGTGGGATTAACTTTCTCTAACTTTAGGTTGTATAATTCTGAAATTGAGTTCAGCATGTTGTTGTTTGTGAACTTGTGAATTTGTGAATTTGGGGAATTAGGTTTTGAAGTCGTAATTGGTTGTTAATAGAGTAAAAAATCCATTGAATTTATGTATAATTGATGTTCAGGTTGTAGAATAATCCTAGGTAATGTTTCCTATCAAATTTGGGATTTGGGTAGATGAAATTTGAGTTTTTGGGTGAAAAATGGTGCAGAAATCGTAACAGCAGGGGAATTTCGCTAGAAGTTCGCTATTGGCGAAATCTGTCTGGAACATTTTCGCTATCAGCCAGAATTTTGCTATCCGCGAAATTGCACAGTGACAGCATACCCTTTTTCATGTTCTTGCGTCTTTTTAACACGTTTCTGTTTCGAGTTAGCTTTTGGTGTAAACATGAAAGTTTTAGATAATTTTGTTAGCTTTTCAGTGGCTTTGGTTTGACATGAAAATGATTTTTGGTTTTTGTGTTATGATGAAAATACTCCAAGGAGGTCTTAGTGAAATTTTATGAAAATTCCGCATAACTATTTCTAAGTCAACCCAAAACTTATGGATTGTCTCCAAACTTCAAAGCTTGTGTATTATGAGTTCAATTAAAGTGTTTAAGAGTATTTAACCTATGTTGTGATGAGTCTAACTTGGTTTGACGTAAATATCTTTGATTGATGAATTATTATACGAACGTATATATTGATGAATATGATGTTACATGATGTTGGTCGTAATTGATGAATTATTATATGAATGTATATATTGATGAATATGATGTTACATGATGTTGTTCATAATTGATAAATTATGAAATTATGATGCAAAGTCGTTGTTGTTGTCGTTGCCGCTGTTGTCGCCAATGTCGTTAAAGTTGTAAGTTGTTGTCGATGTCGTTGAAGTTGTTGGTCGTTGTTGCATTTGTTGCTGAGTCCAAGAATAATCATTCATATAAAGTTGGGGGCTTGATGCCCTGTTCAATGTATAAACATTCATATAAAGTTGGGGGCTTGATGCCATGTTGAATGCTTGATCATTTATACCACGTTGAGAGCCTATGCTCTATAAGTTGAGAGTCTATGCTCTATAAGTTGGGGGTTTGATGCCCTGATTGGTACCACATGCATAGTGCACTGTCAAGTTGATGTTGTTGTCGTTGCATTGTCGTTGATGTTGAGTTGTCGGTTTGTCGTCGTGTTGTCAAGTTGTAGAAATAGTTAATGAGTTGTTATTGAGAAATTATGTGAAGCCGTTTATGTTGTTAAATTCTGTTGATGAATTATATTCTTATTATTATTGAATGTGAATCTCACCCCTTCTGTTTGAATGTTGCCTCTACGTGGGTAATATGCAGATAACCAGGATTAGCTGCTGTCGTGAGTTGACTCTCTCATGCGTCGTCTTAGGGTCGCTTTGATACGTAATGGGATGGGGATATTTGCATTGTTTTCCATTTTTTACGTATTATTCATGAACTATGTTTTTGAAACTATTTGAATTAGAATTTCATTAAAGTTGTTTACATTGAGGCCGTAGTGCCAATGTTGTTGAATAATGAACTAATTTTCCGTTGCGATGTAATTAAATTTTGAGAAAGATGTTTTAATAAATAGTAATTTGTCTCTATTTATATTTTAATGTAGTGTGACATTTTGTTTAATATTGAATACTCTGATTATATGTATTATTTACATTGTTGGGAAAACGGGGTGTTACAATGACAGTGCAGGGACGTGAAATTGAATCGTTCCGGGCAAACAGTGACTGTTTTCTTTTCCGTTTTTCAATGATTTCTTATAAATATAAACCCTTCCAATCCAATGATTCCTTATCAATGTTTCAATCTATTTTATAAATGAATTAAGGAGAAAGTATTAACTTAGAGTTAGTGAAGCATGACACATGAAAGTTACGATATGATTTATGTACGGGTAGTAAGCTAATCTCTAAGTATTGGGGAAAAATCATAAAGCCTCGACATAGATAGTCGAGAACTAGTAAGTTGGCTTGAAACCTAAGTATGTTAAGTTAAACTATGTATGAACAAGATCAAGAATATTGAATTACCATTATACGAGTAGACCACAGACTCGTGGTAATCAATCATGTAAGTAAAGTATAAGTTATTCATGTATGATTAAGATTTTAAGCAAGATGTAGGTTTCGTGTCTTTCCGTTATCCACGCCAGGGGGGATACGAGAGGTTCACGCTAAGGGGGACGGGATACGCTCAGTAAGGTAGGGTCTGATGTACCTTAGCTAGGAATTCATCGGTAAAGTAAGAGATTGTACTCGGGGTTACTCCACCCGATACACTCCGTAAAATGAACCAAGATAATGTTGTTTGTTACACGCTAACTCCTAACATAATGAATGAACATGATTATAATATGTTATATGACACGTGTAAGCTTATGTATTAAGAAAAGACTATGAAGTTACACCGTTGACGATCTTAGGATCTCCTCGGTCGTCCGGTTTAGGATCGTGTCATGAATAAGTTATGATCAGGCCTTGATGCGTTTAGCATATCTCGATATAGCGGTCTTAGGTTCCCTTAACCGCCATGACACGTATAATGTATGTCAAGACGTGTAAGCTAAGTAAGAAGAACCCTACGACGGATCTAGTATGCACGACCGTCTAGGTAAGCACTCTCCACAGACGTATAATCAACCGTCAGGTTGTATTGTAGACACGTGGTGACCATAGGTTTCCCCCGAGGTTACCTTTAGGTAGAACTCACTGAGACATTATGTCTCATCCCAATTCTTTTTGTTTCAGATACGCATGTTGGTTTAGCAGGATTTAGCAAGCTTGTAGCCGGATGGATAATCAACAAGTGCTCGTTCGTACCCGCTGCAGGATGTAATGGACTTTAAGGATGCATTTTCTATGTCTTGGACAAGTAGTATTGTATTGTTGATCGTACGAACGCGTATTGTTGTATAAAATATTCATTAGAAGTCTTTATGTTGTAAATTTTAATGCATCCAGTATTAAAGATAATGTACATGCTAAACTTTCTAGATACGTTTAGTGTGGGTGTTACATTATGTTATTATTAGCATGTTTTTCAGTCTATTTTAGTAGGTTTTACCAGCAAACAAGAGGAATATTAGAAGAAATTGCCTATGATTTTGGGACATTTGTAATGTTTTCTATATTTAAGTCTATAATTCTATTGTTCCCGATACGTAGCAATTTTTTGCGGTTATTGAGTAAAACACAAAAAAATCAAGCAAATTAGGCAAAACAAGACCTCTGAAGATTATTGGGCTCTGGGACGATAAAGAATGAAGATTCAAGAGGCCTCAGAATACTTTACAAAGGGAGGAATTATGTTCCCAAAGTCCAAGACAACTTAACTATGAAGAAAATACCTCAACAGGCGAAGAATACAGGAAAACATGAAAGTGATTATCTAAAGAGCCTGGCGCACAGAACGGGGCTCTAGGTGCCCAGAAGTGAAGCACTAAAGCGCCTGGTGCATGGACCTAGGCGCTAAGCGCCTAAAAGTCAAAGGCACATGCGCCAGACGCATGAACCTAGGTGTTAGGCGCTTGTGACTTGCAAAAAAAGTCACTTTTTGTGACTTTTTCGCCCCTGAAAACTCATGATTTTAGCTCAAGTTAGGTGGAAACTTTCCCTATAAACACCAACCTTCCTCGGTTAAATAGGAAGGCTATTCTAGGAGACAAGGAGGAGTTCTATCTTCTCCTATCTTTTCTAGGGTATGTTTTTATCTTTTAGTATTTTTGTCTTAGTTATCATGTGTAACTAGATATCTATAGGTTAGGGTTCTATGATGAATCTCTGTTTATTTTTGTTGGATAATTATTTAATTTAAATTCATTTATATTTTAGTTCATTTTTTGTTTGCTATTAAGTTTTATTTAGGATTAGTTTATTCTGGTGAAGTGCAACGCTAGATTAGGTACTTAGGTTGTGACATGGCTTAATATTGATATTGCTATCTGGAGGCTTATATATTGATATTTATATCCTTATACTAATAACTACATGTTTAGGAAGTAAGTGATTAGTAAACTAGACGAAAGATACGGAAAGTGAGTTGACTCTAGTAGGAAGTACTTAGGAGGTGACATTACTAATATTGAGTAAAATCTGTTGAACCTAGGATGTAATTAGTTTATTAATTAGGGAAACAAGTGTAACAACCCGGTTTTCGTTAGATTTATTTTAATTAATTTTTATGTGTGTGTTTATATGTGTTTGTATGTGATTAATTGCCTTTGTGTGTATTTCGGTTGGGATTATTAGAATTCGGTGTTATAAGGGTATTTTAGTCATTTTGGACCTAGGGGTATTTTGGTCATTGTGTGAGCAAGGGTAAATTAGTAATTTCACAATGAGGATTATTTTTAGTGTTTAAGTGGGAACCATTATTTTTACTAAGTTACTAGTGGGTTGTGGTAATTAGTTAAGAGCCGGTAACTATTCATTTTTTTGAACCGTAAGGGAGTAGAAACTTTGTGAGTTAGTTAATGAGAGCTTTGAGCCCATTAAGACATTTTGAGGGTTAAACCCATTAGTGTGGAGCCTATATAAACTCTAGTCTTTAGAGGAAATAGGGTTTCACATTCATTTCACATAACATTTGAGAGAGGTAGAGAGAGAAAGAGTTAGAGGAAGAGAAAAAGGGTTAGAAGGAGATCTAGAGAGAGAAAGCTTGGATTGGAGCTTTGGAGCAAAAGTGAGGCTAGGATTCTAATTCTTGAAGGTTTGAGGTAAGGGGGATAGTGTTCTATCATAATCTTTAAGTTATAATCTCTTTTCTACTCATATTCAAAAGTGATTAATTGTGAATTAATTTGATGAAATTCGTGCTCTTATTTTAGTGTTATGTTTGGGTATGTGAATTTGATGATAATTAAGTTGTTGATGTTGAATTTACATGCTAGTGATATATGTATATGTATATGTATACTTGTGTTTTGCTCAAAATTAGTGAAGTATGTTGTTGTTGTTGGATTGTTGATGAATTCATGGTTAATTGATGTTGTTGTTGTTATGAGATGTTGTGATTGATGATTCATACTATGGGTATTCATAATTATGGAGTTGTGGTGTGAATTGATTTGCTTTTGAAAGTTTTATGAAAAATGAGTTAATTGATGATTTGTGATGGAATGATGTTTTGATTTCAAGTTTTATATGATTTTGATTGCCTTTTTAAGTTCATAATGTATAGACAAACTTTGGGGACGAATTTGGGGTCAAGGGGGATCAAAATTCGGGTTTTAGGTTGACAATAGTGGATTCCCGTAAGGGAAAACACAAGAACAGGGTTGTTGTTCTGGTGCTTCCCGCCATGACGACAAATGGCGTGTCGGGCGAGATTCCCAAAAACAGCAAACCCCGTTTTTATTGTTTCGGATATTTAGGGGCCGATCCGAGATTTCTAAAATGCTTTTTTCAACATGTTTAATTGTTGTTTTCACTCTTTAACCTGCTGGAACATCTTATGGATTGGAATTGACTTGATTTTGTGAATTGAACTTAACTTTTGAAAAATGTACAAAAACGTCGATTTTTCCGAAACTTGTGTTTCTCAAGGAAATGGAGTAGGGTTAAGGTTGTATACTGATTATATGAATTCTAAAAATGGTTGTGATTGATTTCATTGAGTTTTAACTTGTTTTGCTTTGAAAATGGCATTCTTGTGAAAAATGTTAAAGAGAGACGAACTTTGTGATTTTCGTGATTTTGTCGTATTTAGCTGGTGAAATGTACATGTATACTCAACTGCACTTATATGTGATCTAAGTGTATACATAGTTGAGGCATTAAAATTTTTTTGTTTAGTTTTGATTCAACTTCCACAATTGATTTTAAGTGGTAAAACGATAGGCGAACTTTGTTGAAGATGACCTTTAAGGCTTTTGTGATTAGTTTGATATGATTATATGAAGATGTATGAAAGATTGATAGATTTTGGATATGATGTTTATCTTAGTATGATGAATTTTCTCCTTTACTTGAATTGTGAGAAAATGTATAGAGTTGTTGATTTGTAATGATATTGATATTGTTGGTGAATGCATGTATGTTGATGATGTTGGGAGTTGTTGTTGAACATGTGCATAGTGTGTCATATGTTCATGCATTCATAGTTGTGGGAAATTTATATCCAGTTGAGGTGATTATGATGTATTGTTGGCTTCATGGGTTGAAGGCCTAGACGTTGTTGGTGACGGTACCGCATGCATGTAGGAGTCGTGTCTAGGAACATTGTACACCGTGCCATTAGTCCTAGTCGTTTTGGTGCTTGGTGTTGATGTGATTGTTGGTTTGCATAATTGTGATGATGTGAATTCGTTGGTGTTGATGAATAATGTTGAAGTGAATTATCTCTTAATTTGAATTATTTGAAGTTTAATTTAATAAATATATTATGATGATGTGAAGCTAACCCCCAGTGGTCTTTGACCGTCTACCTGTTTGTATGAATGGGTAGACGACATGCAGGATTGATCTTTTAGCTTGATTGGTGAGTTGCTCGAGAATAGCGGGAGCTACCTTCGTTTATCTGTTTAGAGTCTTAGCATAGGATCTGATGTAGGATTGTCGGATTTTGGATTGATCTATGTTGTTGAGATTTTACCCACTTGTCGGGATTTGGAGATTTTATATGGTGATGTATGTTTGAGTTGACATGTATATTTTGGAGATGTATGTTATATATCCGCTGCGATTTTTGAGAAATTTCTATATGCATGTTTTTATTATGGTTTATTGGAGACGTGACGTCTATTTCTTGAATATTGTATTATTCGCGTGTTTTATCGCTTTAATAGAAATAGGGCGTTACAACAAGCACCAAGGGGAACAAACCTAGTAAAACCATTGTCCTCGACCTCTAGGTAAGGTAGACGCTGATAGAGTTGCCCGTTTGTAGAACTATCTAAGGCGGAAGGACAATGTGATATGAGTGTCCTAAGATCATAGATGGGAAACCTTTAGGAGCATTGGCTAGGACTCACACTAATAATCCTTACGAAGGTGACAAAATCCTATAAGATTAATTACCTTATACCGTAGCACGCGTATAACCTTAGTGTGACCATCATACCTTTGGAAATTTAGGAACGCCAATTTAAGTCTATGTTTAAATTAACTTTGAATTAGCAAGACCTTGCACGTAAGAATCATCGTGCGATCAGCAGGTGTAGTTAGCCATTAGAGGGATAGACCTAAAACAACCGAGATAGTATAGACCCCGCACGTAAGGATCACTGTGCGATCAGCAGGTGCAGCTTGACAACCGACTAGATTAGAATGTCTCAACAACCTCATCACTTGTATAGTTTACTTAAGATAACTACGTGCGACATGAATGTTATATATTATCCAACAATATAAATATGGGGGTATTCAAAGAGTCATAACCGCTTCTTACTTTTCTGCAACCAAAAACAGTTAACTTGCTCTGTTGCAAACAGATAAAATTTGCAATCTTTAACCCTTATCTCTTTTATTTTATATCATCAACTTAAAATAAGTAACGCAAGTTGTTTAGAGGAAACGACAATCCATGTGGATACGATACTTTACTTATCACTTTATTACTTGGTAAATGATTTGGTACACTTGCCTAATCCGAGCATCAAGGGGCGCATGAGGCAACCCTTCCTATGTGTATTTAGCAGTTTTTGACCCTTTTTCACGCGTTCTTCCGTCTTGCAATGCCTTGGGACGTTAAATGAATTTTCTTCATTTTGTCTTGTCTTGAAATACCTTATAAGAACTATTGAACTTCAATCTTCATATCCTTGATCCTTCATGTGATCTCTTGGTTTGCTGATTTACATGATTTTTTACTTAAAAGACACAAAACACCTATGGAGTTACATGATTTTGGATAAAAGTGAATTACAACAACTCACATGAAAACAATACAAAAATTTCCTCAAATCCTCTAATTGACATCTAATTTGCCTTCAGATGCAAAGAAAATAACTAAAAATATAGCAAAAAAACATCATATGTTATTACATCATCAAGGCTTTAGAGCTTGTTGACTTAGTGTCAAAGATTAAAGCAAAGCTTTGCAGCAAGACTAAGGTCAACTATGGAAGTCAATGATGATGTACAATCCTCTCGAGTAGGACCCTCTATACTAAGAATCTGATTTATAAGAATCATCATTGATGCTCACAATGACTAGTGTCTCAAAAAAGGAAAGTTTATTCTAACTTAAGCAAAATAATAAAACTCATTTAAGATCATCATTGATGGAATTGAATGACTGAAGCGCTAACTTTCAAATCTTCAATTTCTCAGCATACATTCTGGCATTCTAAGATAATGATTTCGTTATCATCGGTCATCTACTTCACGACCAAGTTTGATTGAAGAAGGTTACCACGACACAACACTGCATTCAAGCTTTCATACTAAGTCTAACTGCGATATCCCTGTCAACTGAGTTATACTCACAAAGACTATTGCACAAATTATTAAAATTAAATTTCATATTCTAAAATCAAAAAATTAATAATAGAATATTTAAATTTAATTATCATCGAGGAGTATAATTTTTTTTACTTTTTAAAGGAGGATAGCGTATATTTTAACATAAGATGAGAGAGAAGAACAATTCAAGGTTCTCTTACATTGTGTTTGGTAGAGGAGGAAAAAAAAGAGAAAGAAGTTGATGAGACAGAGATAGGAGAGACGTCCTGCACTTTTCTTGTTTGGTTGATGTGAGAAAGAGATAAGAGAGAGTTAAAACTTTTGGGACCCACTGTTTTTAGAGTCTTCTCATGGATGCGAAGAAATTGGCGAGAGAGTTGCAACATTTTCTATCTTCCAATTCTGCCCCTCTATTGCATCAGGTCCACTGTGTTTGGTAGAGGAGAAAAATAAAAGAGAGAAGTTGAAGAGACAGAGATAGGAGATAAGTCCTGCACTTCTCTTGCTCGGTTGAGGTGAGAAAGAGATAAGAGAGAGTTAAAACCTATGGGATCCACTCTTTTTAGAGTCTTCTCATGGATGCAAAGAAATAGGCAAGAGAGTTGCAACATTTGCTATCTTCCAATTCTACCCCTCCATTGCATCAGGAAAAGACAAAAATGTGGATATGACTAAAAACAGTTGTACTGATCATGTAGGTGAAGGTTATTGAAAATTTAATTAATTTCATTTCATAATAAAAATTCCTCAACAAAATTTAACTTAACAATAAAAGAAATATGAATTACACTTCGGTGTAAAAAAATTAACTTGTTTTTTTCGACAGAATCAACACATCTACCCTATTTAACTAATAAAAACAAAATAATTAATAAAAAAGTATTAATTGTTTAATTAAATTAAAATAAAGATTTTAATTAATGTTTTTTAGGGGAGATTTTAATTAATGTTGATAGAAAATGTATTTCAGAGGACATAAATTATTATTTTTACAAAAGGTAACATAAATTATGCTTTTCTATCTAGTTTTCTTTTGGTTTTGTTTAAGGGTATTTTTGTCCTTTAAAAGCAATTACAGTACTCTCTCTCTTCTATCTCTCTTATTTTTCTCTTCTACTAAACAATCCATCAAATCTACTTTATTTCTCACCTCTTTCTCTTTTTCTATACTCTCTCTTATCTATTTCTCTCTTCACAACTTCCAACGAAACACACTATTAAAAAGAAAAAATCGTTTAATTCTATAAAATTTATCATACATTTTACCTTATATTATACTATTTTATTATATAACATAATATTCTATTCAATATTCATTTTTTAATAGATCAAAAGGCACCTAACCTAAACTTTAAAATTGAGATCTAACAAAATTAGAACAAATTTTATTTTTAGACATGCACCCAGTCACCAATCAAAAAGCAACGTATGTAGATATGGATGAATAGACATCATCATCATCATCATGATCACCTCGTCCGTCTCAAAAGTGGGGTCTACACAACTCACTGTCCTGTCTCAATCTGAAACCGTGACTATAATAAAAAGGGTTAATAGGTCTTTACCCCATACCCCATATAATATAGGTCATTTCTGGTTTTTCCCTCTCTAAAATACTTTTTTTGATTTATCCCCTGTAAAATATTTTTGTTTTGATTTACTCCCTTAATAGACCAAACAAAAACGAAAATTTCTTAAAAAAATAAAAAAAATTGGTTTTTGTTTGGCCTATTAGGGGTAAATCAAAACAAAAATATTTTACAGGGGTAAATAAAAAAAAATATTTTATAGGGAAAAAACGGGAAATGACCTATATTACAGGGGCTAAAGACCTATTAACTTAATAAAAACAACACAACTACTCTCATTCTTACACTCATAAATCACAAGTACAAGTTCTTGTTTCATCAATTTTATCATCATCATCACCATCAATTTGGGTTTCAACAAAATGGGTTCTGATCAAAGTAACAACTTGGAATTTTTGAAGGAGATCGGTTTAGGTTCAACTAACATCGGTTGTTTCATCAATGGTCAATGGAAAGCCAGTGGTTCTTCTGTTACTTCTGTTAATCCTTCCACCAATCAGGTCACAATTTTTTCACTTTTTTTTTTTTTTTTAATTTTTTGAAAAGTTTTTTTTTTTGCAACATTGCATGCATGAAAGAACTGCTGAATTATGAAAACTTGATGTTAAAACTGTTATAAGTAAAGATTTTTATTAAATTTAGATGTAAATGTAAATGTAAATGAAAAGAAAGATAGCTTAGTGAGGACTCCCTCCGATTCTAATTATAAGCAAAATTGGCTTTTTAAGTTCATTCAATTAATGATATATGTGGTTTGTGTATATGGTTACATCATTAATTGAATGAAACTAAAAAGTCAATTTTGCTTATAATTTAGAAACGGAGGCAGTATAGCTTAGGACGGTCCAGAGTTCAAATCTGGACAATTGTAAAATGATCATTAACATTATCTTAATTAATAAAAAGTTTCCTCTTGCTTAATTTTGTGTTTTAAAAGGGAAGATATATTTTTTATTTTTTTTAGTATTTTTTGTTTTTGTTTTTACTAAACCTGAGTGATTAATGAAAGTTTAGTGAATTTGAATTTGAGCTTGATTGATGATTGAATTTGAAATGCATATTTCGATTTGCGATGAATTTAGCAGAATCACGGTGTTTTGATAACTTAATTGAAGCTCAGAGTTGTAGTTTTTGCCAAAATTAGTTGGATTTCAAAACAATCTAAACAAGCAGTTAGTTGTTTTCATGGTTTTTGGCGATTTTGGATTTCATTTTTATGTATCTGATTGTTGTTGCTTTGAATTTAGACTATTGCTACCGTGACCGAAGCAACTGTGATAGATTACGAAGAGGGATTGCAAGCATGTAGTGAAGCAGCCAAGACATGGATGACTGTGAGTTTTTCTCTCTCTTTTGATATAAGTGTGAATTTGCGATAGCCGATAGCTCATACTGAATTTAGGTACAGTTGGAAACTAAATGTGGATGAACTTGTGACGTTCTTGCAGATTCCGGCACCCAAGAGAGGTGAGATTGTAAGGCAGATTGGAGATGCATTGAGGGCTAAATTGGATCCGTTGGGTAGGTTGGTGGCTCTTGAAATGGGAAAAATTCTCGCAGAAGGAATTGGGGAAGTTCAGGTATGGCAAATCTCTTTATTGAGCAATTTTTCGTAACATGTTGCGTTTGACAGTACATAAGTCAAATCGGTGGTGACCAAGTAATGCATTATCAGATATCATGAACTAATTACCTTGTACTATTTTGGTGTAATGTCATCTAATTCTCGGCCGAAAATGTGGGTTTGTTTTTGCTGTTAGGGCCGACAAATGTGTCTCTAAAGCTTCGTCCAATGCAAGCATATTTTGCATAGTTGCGTTCTTTCCATCAATTTTCATTCACTACAAAGAAAAAAAAAGCCTTCCAATATGGGCATCTAAAATGTATCTGGTTACATAAAAATCCTGAAATCCATTGCAGTCGACAAAGTTAACTGGAACCGTACTTTCGAAAATTGTTATGCTGTTAAAAATTAACTGGACATACTGGAGAGTGAAAACGCTTCTCAGTACTCAGAATGTTTAAGAGTTCTAATGAACTTTTTCATGAGTTATACTAGCGTTTTCGAGTATAACCAAGTCCATTTTGCTGTTTCAGGAGGAAAATCTGAAACTGATATGTGATTGGGTAGAGTGACCATCATGAATGGTTGAATATGTAATATGAAAAGTAATGTTGGGAGCTCTTAAAATTTTCAAGCACTTGCTAATTTAGTAATCAATTTTGCCAGTGGGGGAGATTGCCATCTTTTAAATACTAGTTTTACTATCACCAACCCTATATCTTTTTAGTGATAAATTTGACTATTTACTCATTTTAGAATTGAGCCGCGTTAACAGCATTTTCATGGCCTATGTCCTGTATTTGGTTCTCCGAGGATAGTCACTTTTAAAAGTTCCTTCATTTTCATTCTCAGGGCATTGCATAAACTTTGGTGTGTGTACAGGCTTACTGCTATATGATGCAATCTAGTGCTTTTTCTGAGTACACGCAGAATTAAAAATAATCATATACTCTATAAAAGAGAAAATTATATTAAATATAATATTTGTTCTCTGCCCTGAACATTTGTATGTGATATAGTTTGTAACCTTTTGTGCTATTTGTTGCAGGAAATTATTGATATGTGTGATTATGCTGTTGGGCTAAGCCGACAATTGAATGGATCAATTATCCCATCAGAACGTAAGATTTTTTATCTTTATCAATTGTTCATCGTTTCTTTATAATAATACTCAGGGTTATAAAGTTGTTTAAAAAAATTTGTTCACAGACACTTTTGTTTCGATGCTGATTTCTTTTCATGATGTTCTGGTTGAGTTAATTTTTTTGTTAAACTTTCTTTCTTTACAGGTCCAGATCATATGATGTTTGAGGTTCGATATTAAACTGTGATTATTTTGTAACTTCTTCACCATTATATCATAGGGGGTTTAGTTATGAACTGTATTGTGTGCTCTTACACTACAGGTATGGAACCCATTAGGAATAGTTGGTGTAATCACTGCTTTCAACTTTCCATGTGCTGTTCTAGGTACGCTTTTTCTTCTCCTATCTCAGCACACGCAGTGATAAATTTCTGGTCATTCTATTATTAGGAATGTATTCCAAACATCAAGAAAAATATCTGCGCTTGCTTTTTATACTTTGAGCTTATTCTGGTGATTAAAATGTTGTACAACCTGTTCATTTCTGTTGTGTCTCAGGATGGAATGCTTGCATTGCATTAGTCTGTGGTAACTGTGTAGTCTGGTAAGTTCACATATTACTAGGCATGTGTGTGTGTGTGTGTGTAGATTTCAGACCAATTTTCTTAATCTTCTTTTGACTACTATTTTCTCTTGACTTGAATGGTATTTATACTGTAAACTTTATGCGATCAATACTTCAATTCTTGATGCATACTGTTCAATGTATGTGATTTATCACCATCTTTCATTTGGTATCTCGCAAAAGTTGACTTTCCTACAATTGCATACACTGTTAAGGCAACTTATTTGTGTTGTTGGGTGAATATATCTTACATGACACAGTTGGTGGGCACAAAGCTGTAAGTTTTGGAGACGACTTGACCCCCGATTTCTCCAATTGCACTTCCTTTGAATTTGTTTCACTTAGTATTTAGTACAAAATTTCCATTAACATCAATCCGTAATATAGCTTACCCCACCAAGTGAGATGAGGTTGATGGTTGGCTTGGTTGTTATTGTTCATGAAATATAGTTTACTGGTTAAAGTGCTATGTATTTTTGTTCTCTTATGTGGCATCCTCGTAATCTGATCTCTTTACTTAATGGTTGTATAATTTATCCTTGCCTCCGAGGACTTCTTTCTCCCTCTTCCCAATACAATATATGTATCTGTATTCTGTGTAATATGCATTAATAGCTTATAAAGGAGGTTTATCAGAAGAGATTAAGATGCAAAAAATTATCTTGATTGTTGCTGACCATGATGAACTAAATGACTTTTATGCAAATCTTTGTTAAAATTTTATGTGATGTCTTGTCAGCTTCTTCTTCTAGTGTTTCAAATTTTCAATAAAAATTATGTTGCCTTTTCATTACATTTTTTTCTTACAACCACACAAATTACAGGAAGGGAGCTCCAACTACACCATTGATAACTATTGCTATTACAAAGCTAATATCTGAAGTTCTTGAGAGGAACAAATTACCTGGGGCAATATTCACCTCTTTCTGTGGAGGTGCTGATATTGGGCAGGCAATATCGAAAGACAGACGCATTCCACTGGTTTCATTTACCGGAAGCTCAAAGGTAGTTTCTTTGAGTCCTTGATCTCTAAACATAATGTTTTTAACAGGTGACATAATTAATTAACCAAATTGAATATGATGTACAGTTTTCCACATTTTATTTAAAAATGTAGTTATCACACAAGTTTCTCTGGCATTAAGTCTTATCACAGTAACTATTTATAAAGATATGTAATATTCAACACCCTATAGCATCATCTTGGTAGTGCAAATACCTCTATTTGTCAGAGATTGTGTAATCTTGTATATCTGGCCTCCTATTCAAACATGCTACGGTAAGATACAGTGCCGAACACTTCAGTATGATTTGTAGATTAAAATCTATACGTATTGAGCTGATAATGAAATGTTACTATTGTAGGTGGGCGCGGAGGTACAGAAAACAGTGAATGAAAGATTTGGCAAATGCTTACTGGAGTTAAGTGGTAACAATGCAATTATAGTCATGGATGATGCAGATATAAAACTGGCTGTACGCTCTATTTTCTTTGCAGCTGTGGGTACTGCTGGTCAGCGTTGCACAACCTGCCGTAGACTGGTACTAAAGCCAATTTTGAAAAATTGAATACACAATTGTAAAGCATCCATGTTGTTTCTGTAACGTATATTTAATATTCAATTTTGGCCGCTTTGCATGCAGTTTCTGCATGAGACCATTTACGCAAATGTACTAGATCAACTTGCTGGACTTTACAAACAAGTCAAAATTGGGAATCCCCTGGAGAAAGGGACTCTTGTTGGGCCCCTGCATACTCGTTCGTCCGTGGAAAACTTCAAGAAGGGCATTGCAGCGATAAAATCTCAGGCATGTCATGTCACACTTTTCTAGTTAAGTTAAATATGGTCGGCATGTAACTTCCCATGTGTTATGTCCAATTTTGCACGGTATTGTAAGCAACTTTTGCTCAAATATGATGGGTGTGTATTCTTTGTGCCAAGATGCTTACTCGATACTCTGATTATCAGGGTGGGAAGATCCTAACAGGGGGGTCTGTAGTAGAGTCAGACGGAAATTTTGTACAGCCAACAATTGTTGAGATTTCTGCAGATGCCACTGTTGTTAAAGAAGAACTGTTCGCTCCAGTTCTCTATGTTATGAAATTTCAGGTAGTATATCATCTAAATCTTGTTATTGAACTTATTTCCTTACAAATTTAGTTTCTGACTACACTTCACGGTTTTTCTACTTAGAATCTCGAAGAAGCAATTGCCTTGAACAATTCTGTTCCTCAAGGACTGAGTAGTTCAATCTTTACACAAAGACCTGATACTATATTCAAATGGATCGGGTAACTACCTGGACTTCTTTTTTGTCATTTCCTCTAGATACCTTCGAATGACTTCAGCTTGGGAACTTGTGTGCTAACCCGAAACCCTTAAAAGATGTTTGTGATGTTTTTTACTATATAAGCAATATATTTTGCGTATTCATGAGTGTGATTGCTGTGCAGGCCAAGAGGGAGTGATTGTGGTATTGTAAATGTGAACATACCGACAAATGGAGCTGAGATTGGAGGAGCTTTTGGTGGAGAAAAGGCAACTGGTGGTGGTCGCGAAGCAGGGAGTGACTCTTGGAAGCAATACATGCGCCGTTCTACATGGTAAGTCTTAGTTGAATTTAAGATGTTTCATTGTCTCTTACTTATAAGTTCTGTTAATCATAAGTTTATTTTCTTTCTCTTTGCAGTACCATTAATTATGGAAGTGAACTACCATTAGCTCAGGGAATAAACTTTGGCTAATCCTTAGACATAAAGATGATCAGATGCAGTTTTCAAGTCTGGTTGACATGGGCTCAAATGGTTGTTTCAACAAGATATGTTGTAAAGTGGCACCTTGACTTGATAGCATTAATTAATGTATGAGATATAATAATAAAATATCCAATAAATTGAGGGCCAAAATTCTTATTTCCTAATAAAAATGTTTTGTATGTTTAGATATGCATGCTTATCAAATTTTATTATGTTAATTTTTTCTAAAATTTTGGACACACTCTTGAATTTACTCTCTAGAAAGCAGGTTGTAATTCAATATCATCTTAATCTGGTTTTATCTTACACTAAAATTGTTTAGCTAATCATTTCAACAAATCTAAAACTTATTTGATTATTATTTTATGTGACTAAAAGGAAAGTGTTTAAGCAAACAACTCATTTTTTGACAAAGGTAAACAAGCTTTTAAAAATTATCTGAAAAGACCTATGTAAAAGAGTCCCACGTCAAACAAAATATGGCATGAACATGTGTCTATAAGTATGGGTAATCTTCACCTCACAAGTCAGTTTCGAGGGTTGTGTTAAGAGGCAAACCACGATTTCTAACATGGTATCAGACTATCCTCCAACATTCAATCGGTCACTTATATGTATTTACAAGTGGGGTATATTATTTTTTATTTTTTTTACAAAAGTATTACTGCTATTTTAAAAATTGACTTACCGTAAAATATTACTTTTTTTTTATCACTCTTTGTATTTTACTATAGTTAGTTATATTTAATTATGGTTAGTCTTTCATTACTTCAGCTAGATCAGAAATAGTTGGTTACAGTTTCTATAACTAGTTTTTTTGGTTAGTTTGCCCTTTTTCCATCGTATATGTTGTTCTAGGTTCAATTTTTTAAGTAGATTGTACCATTTTCTCACTTTCATCAATGAAGAACCATTATTCTTCTCTTGTTTCTTTGCATACCAAGATGGTAGGAGAATTCAACCCTTGAGCTCTGGCTCCGTCAATTTTGTGCAATCGATCCCTTTCCTTCAAACTTTCGACCTATTGGAATGGATGTGTTGGGTTATAGATATCAACAACAAGAAGTTAGAATGAACCATTGGAATGTATGTTTGGGTTATGACTTGTGAGCTATGAAGTACGGATACCTCTGTATGATCAGGTGTTCGCGGTGCCTGACATACTCAGTGTTCGAATTTGTGTGACATTTGTGCGACATTTGTTGAAAATCGGAAAAAACTAAAATGTATTTACTTAGGTGTTTTTTGTATGGTTCTTAACTAAACTACTTAATTATACTTTTTTCAAACTCTCAATTTTCTCAAAGTTAGTTATATTTAGTTAAGAACCGTATAAAAATGCACATAAGTTTTGTCTTAAAAAATCTTAGACAAGTGTCTCAAAAGTCTTTATTTATTTCTTTGCTCCAATGCTCCTTAGATCGGTGTCGGACATCCATATAAAACTCTACGACGAGTGTTGTACAAACTAAGGCAATTGTTTAAAAATATTTTGTATTTCTTTTCTTTTGACACATCTTATACTCTTCTTGGATAAACACATCAACATAGGTTAAATGGGTTAAAGACATGTCATAATACACTATAGGATCTTGTTTTAAATTATTTTTTAAAATTTGCTTAATTTAGATGCACATGTATATATTTTGATTCTTAATTTAGATCTTTTATAAACTGTTATAATATCTTATTTAATTATATAAAATATGTTAATATACATGTATGTGACTTGTATTTCATACGTTATCAGTGTTGGCGTGTCCATATCGTGTCAAATGTCTCGCTCGAACTGCATGCTTTATAGATTATGAGGGGTCCAAGAATCGTCATATTAGACTTTGACCAACTACATAAGTGATTTGGACATCAGATTTTCATCAAAAACATACATCAAGTATACAAGTCATCTTACTTATTCGTCACTAACATTTATAATACCAAATCAACATCTAAAGCAAACCTTCGGTGAAACTTTAGTGGATAAATGGGTTCCTGAAAAATTAATTGCAAAGGATAAATGATAAATGAATAAACAAAGACACATATACTCTTAATACAAAATCAAAGAACCAGAAATTAGAAATAGCTAATACGCATGAATTAGATATCCAAACTTCCATATTTAAATTTTAAGTGAGAGAGATCGTTGTAGATCGTATTAAAATTATCTGATCCAATGTTTTTTTTTCTTCTTTTTTTTAAGCTCGGTATCTATTCTAAAAACTAACAAATTCGAGATGTATAGCCATTTCGTCCTCTTACGAGGGTATCATTTAAAGTGAGAGCTTCTCAATTTGTTTATCTGATCCAAGGTAAGACATTTAATGTAATAAGTAATGGAGAAGCTTAACCAAAGTATTTGATCCCTCCATTTCGCAATACATGCCGCAGTCCACTACTTTACACATGTCAAAACACAATTTTTTTTTTAAGAAACCAAACTAACCCACCAAAATTGTTATCGGAAAATCGAATTTGAAAACTTGAGAGAAATACACTTCAAAATCTCAAACCAACGTTATTAGGGCAGTACAATTGGTTTGTCAAAATATAACTTTGACTATTAATTTCTTTAATTATCTATAATAAAAAATTGTAAAAATTTGATATTTTAAAATTATATATAGAGACAAATCGAACAACATCTTATATGTTATTATTTGTATTTATATATTAGTTAAAAAAAAAAATATAGTACACATTTCCAACATACGAAATGTATTTAAGAATGGGGAGTATAAAACATTAACTATAGTAGGTGATTCAAAGCACAAGCAAGGGTGAATTTCTGCAAAATCTCTGTTATATTATTTATGAAATATTGATTCAGAAATGAAGAACTGAAACCGTCAAATTTTTGAAATATATTGTTTATTAATATATTGCATATATGTTCTTCTTCTGAGAACATAACATGAATTTTACAACCTGAGCTTCTAACACGCCTTTATATCAGCACGGTAGCGACATGGTCAAATTTCTCACCGCCAAAATCAATTCATAAACTAACTTCGAAATTGTTAACCCCATTTCTTCTTTCAAATTATTTTGTCACACGTGATTAAATGAAATCTCATATAACTATCATATTAGCCATTCTTCCGAAAACAGAGTTAAAGGTGGACTTTTGATGTTTATTATAAAATTGTGTCTTTTAAAATATTGAAAAAATGGGAAGAAGTGTCATAATTTTTTTTGTCCGTAGATGAAGTGACATGTACCAACTAAAACTCAACCACAACCAATATTCGGGTTAAAACTTAGATGAAAGGGTTCAGCTTAATAATCTCGTCATTATTAGTTGACCTAGGTCTTGCAAAGAAAAACATACAATGTCTTATAACAATTTAGACTTAAATGCAATTTTGATCATCCTATAAAATTGCAATATTGACCCCTCCATTTTTAATTGGGCAATTTTAAATTTTTACCAATTTTTTGTTTTGACCAACCAATTTGATGATGTGGCAAGAAAGAGTTTCCATTGGTTAGAAGAGACCAAATCATGATTGGGTGAAACTCAATTGTGATGGGGCGTGAAAAGTGAGCAATGAACTTGCGGGTCGGAAGTCTTCTTCGTGATTATGGTGGAAGATGGTTTAAGGGGTTTAGCTGCAAGATATGAGCTTTTGATGCTCGACATGCGGAGATGTAGGACAAGTATTTGGGGCTTAACATGGCTTGGAGAGAAGATGTATCTCTTATCTAATTATAGAGAGTGACTCAAAAGTTCTAGTCCACATGGTAACTAATAAGTGCAAAATCAATGGGAACAGCCAGTCATTGACTTGACGTCTTTAAGATTTTCTTAAGAGGGATTGATTGACACACACAAGTTATTCATACTTGACGTGAAAACAACATAAGTGATGGATGACAAACTTTAGTCTTTTTTTATAGATTCTTGGAATCTTCGTGTTTTGGAGTCCCCTCCTTGAGATTTTCATATACTTCTATTTGATTATATTTATGGGGCTTACATTCATAGAAATATGCATTTGGCTTCTTAGTTTTCTTTTGGGCCACTTGCTCTCTATTGTACAAAAAACAAATAGAATTCTGCTCTTTACCCAACAAGTTTTGCTCGTTCCCAAGTGAAATTCTAAAAATATCCCTGAGTGAGTTAACTCACGCTAGTGTAAAATCTGCGTGACTTAACTCACGCTGCATGAGTTAACTTACGCTAGTGTTAATCTCTGCGTGAGTTAAGTCACGCTGCAGAAGTTAACACTTGCGTGAGTTAACTCACGAACTCACGTCAGTTTCTAAATTCCAAAAGTGATAGATGATTCTATCTAGTTAATTAATTTGCAGCTACCAACAAAGATGCATTAAATTTTGGAGCATAATTTACTACTAACATTTGCATGCTTAATTCTATCTAGTTTTTCAACACGTAACAAAGATGCATTAAGTTATTATTATTATTATTATCATTCTAACACTTTACTTATATTCAACAAATCACATGCACAGATAGTTAATAATCATACTATTGGAATCTTGCCTACATGCCAACTGGAGAAGAGATAAAAGTTAGGGTTAAATATGATTTTGGTCCTTATAAATATGTCAGCTTTTCGTTTTAGTCCTTTTAAAATTTTTCTTCAACTTTTAATTCCTATAAAATTTTCAATCACTACTTTTGATCCCTATTTTTAATTTAATTTTTGTATTTTTTAATGAAATTGTGCAGAAATGTGTAAAATATTCTAAACAAATTAGAAATTTTTTAACAAAACACAAATTAAATATGAATTTTTAACCGTAAAAAATATAAAAATTTATATTAAATTCATGTTTTGTTAAAAAATTCTGAATATTTTTTTGAGTGATTCTTATAATATTTTGAATTTTGCTGGAAAATTTTATTAAATAATATAAATTCTACATGAGTTTACTTTAAAAGAGGGACCAAAAGTGAAGGTTGAAAAATTTATAGGGACTAAAAGTTGAAGGAAAATTTTAGAGGAACTAAAACGAAAAGTTGACATATTTATAGGGACCAAAAACATATTTAACCCTAAAAGTTATTATGCTCTTGCTGCTTGCTACGTGTTGGAAAAATTAAGCATGTAAATGTTGCTTGCTGCTCCTGCTTTTGATTGCACATAGAATTAAAATTCAACATAGAAACCAATGCGAGTTAACTCACGCAGGGGCATTTTGGTCTTTTCACTTGGGAATGAGCAAAAACTTTTGGGTAAAGAGCATAATTCAAACAAATATCCCACTTTAGTCTTTTTTGACAAACAAAATTGTAATCATTCTTTCGAATTGATAGATAATATCATTCAACATCGCTTAAAACGTAAAAGATAAATCTACGAACAAACTCACAATTTTCAAAATACCTACAAATAATATGATAAAAATAAAATAACCGGAATACTCAATGTGTCCAGATCTGCAACATTGAATAGCGAATGTTTCAATAGAAATCAAATGAACACCACAACAAGATGATAAATCAAACAGCGCATAAAACACTAAACAACACACAACAACGTTTAGACGACAAAATCACGAAGAAAAAACCCTCCTTAAGTCTTTATAAAAAAAAATCAGTTATTTAAAATGAAATAGAGAAATGTATAAATTACACCTAAATTAATCTATTTCTGTAATTTATCTTGCATTATATAAAGACCCCGAATTAAAATGCTGCAAATATCTATCTATATACTATAAATATTGTCCTCGTGAGTATAACTTAGTTGATATGGACAGTGTATGTTATATGCAAGGTCTGAGGTTCGAACCTGAAGAAAAAAAGTTTATTTTTTTTATTTTTTTAGTGGATTTGAGTTGAACCGTTAAAAAACTATTCTATAGGAGGTCCAATAGTTAGAGTTTAAAGATCGTAAGCAGACGGTGTATAGCAACTATACACGCTCAACTAATCAAAATCCATAATTTTGACACATCATATTTCAATTTTAAAATTAATATATAATTAAAAAAAAAAACACAAAAGTCCAAACAAACACCAGGAATGCACGATGAAGTAACCGTTTTTTATCAGTTCATTGATGAATGCACGATGAAGTAACCGTTTTTTATCAGTATATATTATTATATCCCAACTAAGTTTTTTTTTAGGAACTAATCACTGACCTTTCTCAACAATAAAGAGTGAAAATCCATTGATATTGTATCGAAATTGGCTATTCGTTTTCAACCTTTTTTTCTTCTAACTTCTATGTGCAATTATCTCTCCAATCTTTTCCTTCTTTTTTTGATTGATTAATATTTGAACATTTCAAAATCACTAACTTGTAATCAATAAACAAAATTAAAACAAGGCAAAGAAATTCCTTCTGAACAAAACAGATAATTACTATGGAAGGAAGGAGAACAAGGAAATCATACATGGACAAACCAATTGCAATTTAACACTAAAAATTTAAATCATTTAAAACTATGGAAATCAAACATCAACTCCACTCGCTTACATGGACAAACCAATTGCAATTTAACACTAATAAATGATTATGACTTAAAATTACCATGAAATACATGGTGCATTTCTTTTTTAATATAGAATTCAAATTCCACGTGAGACAATTATAAAATGGTTGTGATAGTAACATCATTATTAATAATAATTTTGCCTTCTCCAATTTTCTTTTTTTTCAAAGAAGGGTAACATTGTAATTTAACACTAATAATTTAAATCATTTTGACTCAGCTCTTGTAATTCAAACATTAACCCTTAAATGTGTGGTCTACAAAACCCTTAAATGAATATGACTTAAAATTACCATGAAATACATGGTGCATTTCTTGTATATTGCAGCCAGGATCACAATTCACAACCATTTCTTGTATAAATACTAGAGTGAATTATATATATCCAATGAAAGACATAGAAAAAATACATCATTAGCACATTTTCCTGAACCTAATATTTGCATTAACATACAAAAAAATGAGTTCAGCTCGAAATAATGATATGGGCTATTCGGATCCTCCTCCTAATGCAAATAATTCGAGAAATAGAAATTCTCCTATCTCAAACCAAGGGCAAAGTTTGGGCTATTCCGGTCCTCCTACTAATGCAAACAATGGTTCTCAAAGAAGTCAGACACTAAGGGCTCAAAATCAGTCTTATAGCAACACTTGATACAGCCAAGAGGTATATCAAGACAATATGATTGTATTTGATTTTTCTCTCCTATATATATTTTGAGACTT
>Ga0228711_1002672_pt1 | contig 27506 bp, 19 predicted proteins | sample MedpolnodulmetaG_2_FD_177996 | JGI IMG/M metagenome (GOLD analysis project Ga0228711, IMG submission 177996) | Root nodule microbial communities from Medicago polymorpha collected in Santa Monica, California, United States - brown nodules | ecosystem: Host-associated > Plants > Roots > Nodule... | reverse complement strand
TATTGAGGGAGTAAAGTGTAGATTTTAACATAAGAGGGGAGGGGAATGTAATTCAAGCTTCTCTTAGGGGAGGGGAGTGAAAAGTTTTCTAATATGTTTTGAATAAGAAGGTAGGGGACTGTATATTTTAACATAAGAGGGGAGGAGAGTATAATTCAAGCATCTTTGAGGGGAGGGGAGTGTAATTTACTCTTTTCTTTTAGCTAAGCTGAGATGATTTGACTAATCAATTTCTTTTCTTTTTCTGTTGCTTTTCTTTCAAGTATAAACTAATAAAAGTTTATTTCTTTTGCATTTATACAACCTTTCCTTTTATGCTTAAATTTGTTTTAGTCTTAGCTATTCATTCAAAGCATTTTAGGCGGAGGCCAGTTTACCCTTACATTCAAGAGCAAGATACTTTATGGGGATTGCTAGTGAAGGTATTTATATGATCACCTACTCTTTTCCGAATAGCATAACCGATGAGATTCAGAGCCAAATATTTCCATAATCTTCTAGGTTGTTAGATACTTAAATATTTCCAATACATATTATGAATGTTCCACATGAATGCTATTTTTGCTTGAATTTACGGTCGTTCTTTACGGACGTTCGATTAGGTTATATTACACACGAGGCAATTTTTCTTTTGTACCTTGAGCCTTTCAAGCCACCCTGTTATATTCTTATTATCCTTTGTGAAACCACTTTGAGCCTCCAGATGAAAAATTCTTTTCTTTATTAGTGACGAATCATGTCACAGTCCTACACTTTAAATGCACCCTGTTTGATTTCACTTGGAGTTAGATAGGTATTATTACGACTGCACATGCTTACCTTGGAACCGCTGCCTGGAGCAGAGCGATGACTGATGGAATCATCGCCGTGATGTAGGCCTTGGAAATTGCAATAGTGGTGAACAATGCTTCCACTGAGGGTCAGTTCATGGCAGATGTGTTGGAGAAAGAAAGGGACGCTCTCCTTGCTAAGATAACTGAGATGGAAAAGGCTGCGCTTGCTGCTAAGAGGGAGTCGGATCGCCGGATTGAGGAGTTGGAGAAGCAGGTGGTGGACGCTCAGAAATCCTTGGAGTTGGAGTCCGAGGCCAAGGAGAACCAATCTCTTGAGGAATTTCATGACGCGAACAGACCTAAGAAGGAAGAGTCTGAAGACACAGTTGTTCTTAACCGTGCCGGTTTGCTGGAGAAAATTGGGGTTCTTGAGGCCAGCCTGATGGATGGTGTTAGGCATGGTTTTGGTAATGCCATTGCTCAACTGAAGGTGGTGAACCCTGATGTAGAGTTGTGTGTTAACGGGACCGGCTTCCTCAATTGGGTAGAGGGTAGAATGATTATGTCCTCGCCGAAGATATGGATGAAGATGCTCGTGAAGATGGGCATGTTGATGACGCCCCGACCGAAGAGGTCGTGTGATTTGCACTGTCTTTCCTGAACAATGTTCCATTTTTTGTGACAGGCCTGCGTGCCGTAGACATTGTGCGCCCTTCGTGGTTAGCACACCTAAATATTTATGTAATATTTAGTTTTATGCCTTTATTTTGCTCATTCTTTATCATGCTATCTTTGAAAATGTTTGTTTTATTTTCAAATGCAATGTGCGAACGGAGTGCTCGTTGCATAAGGCTTTTTGCGTTAGAATTTGTTTTTAAATTCCAAGTGTTAGGAGTGATCTTTATCCTTGCATGTTTTGGAGGATAATGACTTGTATGCCCGCATTTTCCCTGACTTAGATGTATGTTTTGTATGTTTTAAACAAGTTTAAGCATTGGATCAAAAGTAGGTTTGATATTACGGCGGTGAAGGTGGTCTGCCCCCGGCAGTCATTGCTTTGTAGTTTTCAAAGTGATGACTGGGGTGTATGCAAACTATTGTGCCCGTTTTATAGGATGCTTCCATTAGTTGTATGTTTGAATGAAAGTTGTGCCCTTCCTCCCCCAAGTGTTGTTTCTGTTTGTTTTAGAAACAGACACTTTTGCGATGTTGTGAAAGGGAATCTGAGCGTGATGGTTCTAACTTTGGCGCAGAGTATTTGTGTTAGAAGCTTTTCACATTCGAGTGTTGTTTACTTGAACGTGCATTCGGAATTGTGTTCCGAACTAGGAATGGTGAATGAACAAAATATACCAAGTTCAAAGCCCTGAGGCGTGAATCACCCATCGCGAGCTGGAATTTTACCTAACAATGACGGACAGTGATGTTGCAGTTGTGAGCTAACATATTGAGGAGTCGAAGAATTTGTCTGTTTTAGATTTCTAAGATCCTTAAAAAAAAAATTGGATTCGGAGTGGCACAAATTTCTTCCTCCGTTGTAGGTGCTCGTTTCGTAAGAACTTTTAGTTCGTTAGTTTGAGATGGCCGCTAGCGAATTGCTCGTTGAGTCATTACTTAAGTGTACTACTTCTTAAGTTTTTCGGCGTTCCAAGTTCTAGGAAGTGGCCCTTTTTTGAGGTCTTCTAAGTCGTAGGCTCCTGTCCCATTTTCATCAAAATCATGTAGGGTCCCTCCCAGATAGCGGCAAGTTTCCCTTCTTCAGAATCATTTTTATTTAGTGGAAGGACAAGGTCGCCGACTTCGAATTCTCGTCTGACTACCCTTTTGTTGTGTTGGGCAGCTATTTTTTGCTTTGAAGCGATTTCCTGTAAGGATGCTTCAGTTCTGACTGCGTTGATGAACTTAAGTTCCTCGCGTAGGTTAGCTGCATTAGTATCGAAGTCTGTGTCGGCGCTTGCCTGCCAACCGAGTTCGTTTGCCTTGATGGGGATGACCGCTTCTGTACCGTATGTGAGTCAAAAAGGGGACTCACTTATAGCAGAGTGAGGCATCGTTCGATAAGCCTAGAGAACTTTATGAAGTTCTTCAGCCCAGTCGGTTTTGATTTCGTCAAGCCTTCTGCATATTCCGCTTACAATTACTCTATTTGCAGCTTCGGTGGCTTCATTAGCTTGAGGATGCTCGACAGAAGTGAAACTTTGCTTTATGTTCACGTTTCTTAAGTAGTCTTGAAACTTGTGATCGGTAAACTGAGTTCCGTTGTCGGAGATTACAAGTGATGGGATTCTGAATCTTGCTAAGATATTTCTTTTGAAGAATCGGAGCACTTTTTGGCTGTAATCTTTGCTAGAGGCTTAGCTTCGATCCACTTGGTAAAGTAGTCTACAACGACAACCAGGTATTTTAATTGTCCCACAGCTTTGGGGAATGGTCCCAGAAGATCTATTCCCCACCATGCGAAAGGCCAAGGAGACGTGAACGATGTGAGTTCGGCTGAAGGAGCGAGGTGCATGTCCCCATGCCTTTGGCACTTATCACATATGATAACGTAATCTTTTGCGTCTTTGAGCATGGTGGGCCAGAAGTATCCTGCTCGTAGAACCTTTTTAGCGAGGGCTTTAGCGCCAAGATGTTTCCCGCAAATACCGTCGTGGGTTTCTGCGAGAACTTTTTGAACCTCGTTCGGTCCGAGACACTTAATTAGTGGAATGCTGAAACCTCTTTTGTATAAGGTTCCTTCCACCAAAGTGAACGAGCAGGCTCTTCGTTCTAATTTCGTCCTTTCATAGGTGTCTAAAGGGAGCTCTCCGCTGGTAATATAGCGGATTAGCAGTCCTCGCCAATCTTGGATCTCGGATATCGCATTGATTTCGAACAGGTGAGCCTTTTGTCTCTGAACGCTCGTGTCATACCCCAAATTTTGACCACTTTTCTCTGTTTTTACCCATTTTATTCGTACTTTTAAAAGTTGAGAATTTTTCGTTGTTTCAGACGAAGTTTCGGTAGATAGGTATTTTAAAACACCTCATTTTGGTTTCCGAAAGGGACATTTTAATTTTTTTTATTTTTATTTTTAGTTGTTATTTTTTTTATTTATTTTATTTTGATTAATCTTTCTTTTATTTTTAAGTCAATTCTTCCTTGTTCTTTTAATTTTGGTCCATTGATCCTTTTAGTCATTTGGTCCTTCAGGTTCTTGCTGCCCACTATCACTATGAGAATATCTTATGACATTTTTCATAACTTATACTATGTAGTATTCTCATAGTGGGTCAATCCAACATAAATATTACTCATAGTTATCAAGTTTACACATAGATATAAATATTAAGAGTAATATTTATATTGGATTGACCCACGATGAGAATACTACATAGTAAAAGTTATGAAAAATGTCATAAGATATTCTCATAGTGATAGTGGTGTATTCCACCCTTTGACCTGAAACCACTATGTACCCTAGATGTTGGAGTCGAGTGCTTTGTCACCATTCAAACGTTGTCTGTAACAAGATGACTATAACGTTGGTTGATGGGTACTCCACGAATCATGCTGAGGGACATGAGTGACCTAGATGGAATTTGCCCCTCCTACATAACAGGAGAAATGTCTATGGGCCCAATATTGAACTAGACAAGGGTGACATACTATGCCTTGTGTTCAATATAGACACGAGGGCAAAAGGGTAATTATACACATGAACATTATCACAGAAAGGTTTCGTCAGGTCACATGACATTCTCGTCACTTGGGTAGCAGTGATGTGTTGCTAGATACCGCTCACTGTTTATAATATTAAATATGTGATTTAATATTATTGGCAACGTTACGGGAACCTATAGGGTCACACACAAAGGATAGATAGATGAGAGAAATAAATAAGTAAGACTTATTTATAAAAATAAAAAAAAAAGTGAGACTTATTTATAAAATAAACAAGTGAGACTTATTTATAAAATAATAAGTAAGACTTATTAGTAATTAAATAATTAAATATGAGTTTATTATTTAATCTACAAAAATAGAGAAACGCGGTCCACCGTAAGGTACGGTGTACTTAAGTATTGTCTTGCTGACCACACAAGGGATTCTATAAATAGAACCCTTGTGTTGAAGCATTATGGACCTTTTGTGAGTGCTTAACCTAATTCACAAAAGTTGTGAAATTCTAGCCGCCGCTCTCTAAACCTTGTTCTCTCTGAATCTCCGTTGGAATTGGCTAGCACCGGTCATCGGAGAAGTTCTATTCGTGTGGACTGAGTAGAGGCATCGATGCTTTGCTTTGCTCGTGATCAGAAATATTTCTTCTACAAAGGTTCTGCTCTTCAAGAGGTAAACACATGAATCTTAAAGTGTTTAAGTTTCGGTTTGATTTGTGATTAATGATTTAATCAAGATCCGTTTCAATGGGATTTGTTCCGCCAAGAGGATTATAAACCTCTCTTAAATCCCTTCAAAGACAACTAGAAAAGAACAAGCAGTTCAGTCATAAGTACAACAAGATGTCAGCCAATGCCTAAACACGACAAAGGGCTCAATCACCACAATTGGTCACCAAAAATAAGTATGGCCTTATCAGCTTTCAGCCACCACAAAGAATAATACTTTACTTTGTCGAGTAACTGAGTTAAGCTTACAGAGACAAAATATATTAATGTGATGAGAGGTATTATCACTACTAGAAACATTTTAACTTTTGTGATTTAAGTCAACAATATTATATATTTACGATACCTTCATATTTAAGGAGAATATTTTGTCATGCAAATGCAGCTAAATTGGTAGTTTAATGAAAATTGAAATGTAGGGTCCCAGATTTGAACCTGAATTCTGCTCTTCTCTACACTTATAATGTGTGAGTGTAGCTATTAGACTACTTGATAAAAAAATATTAAAAATAATTGTTTGTCAAAGATTATTTGTCATTTTAGAATATCATCAAAGACTTTTTTTTCACTAATTAGTCAATTAGCGGAAAAAAAAACCTATTTAAGAAAAGATATTTCAGTCCACTTATTTAGTCAATTAACTACTTTATTAATTTAGTAAAAAACCAATTTTATTAACAATAATATGTTACTTAATAAAATTTACTTTATCATTTGTAAAAAAAATACTTTATCATAAAAACTTGCTCATTTAATTTTATTTTTTGAAAGTTTATACATAGATGGTCAAATTTTTTTTTTTTAAGGAGATGGTCAAATTGTTTTGTTAGTCAATTAACCATTTTGTTAACTTAGTAAAAAACCTATTTTATTAATAATAATTTTACTAAAAAACCTATTTTATTAATAATAATATTTTACTTAATAAAATTAACTTTATTATTTGTAAAAGAAAAAACACTTTATCATAAAAAATTGCTTATTTAATTTCTAAGATTGGCCTTGGCTTAATCCTTCAATCTCCTTTTTTTATTTTCCTTTTTCTTTGGTATGATATTTTGGCCATGTTTTGATATGATATTTTGAATAAATAAATTTTAAATATAAATGAGTTGAACATAAAGTTATTTATGTTTGATACATCAAAACAAACACCAATTGAATAATAAACATGTGCGTAAATCAAATCAAGTATAGAGTTGAAAACCATAAATATCAATTCTAGAGGCTTGATTTCAATCCACATTGTATATAATTAAAATTAATATATATTTCCCAACATTAAACTAAAAATACACTTAATGTAACGAGCACGGCTTAGCAAGCAAACCCGCATGCACCAACTCCTTGTATTATTTGTCCAAAAAAACTCCTTATATTATTATTATATTTGGTCAAATAAAATCCATATGTTACTATTTTTTGACCAATTAACCTAAAAATATCCTTTCATAACTATCTTTCACATTATTGGATTTGGACATAATAAACCACCTGGTTCATTCCAAAAGTTTTTTATTAAAAAATTTCCAAAAAAGAAAAATTAAAGAAGTCGCTCACAAAGAAAAACAAACAAATAAAATCATGAAAGTATTACCATTACCATAAAAAACAAAGCATGAAAAATTATTGTGAGAAACGTGTCAGCTTCTAAGTGGTTTACCAAACACACAAAAATTAACATTTCCACCACACGTAATTCAAATCTCTTCAAACCCAACCGAACTATTCGCACACTGCACAAACTACAAAGTACCACACACACACACACACAAGTCAAGTGTATTTTACATTTTTAAAATCAACTAAAATGCGCCGGCAAAGTGCAATACGCACCCCCTTGAATTTTCTACCGATAAATTACTAATTTGCCCTTAGAATTATAGTAGATGTCATTTACACCTTTAAATTTACAAATAGACAAAATAATTTTTTTTTTAAGGAAAATATATTCATTTTAAATTCCGTTGAATAACTTTTTTAATTATAAATATTAATAATTAGTATTTTAAATTAATTTTTTTCCTTAGTTTGAATTTGAACCGAATACCTCTAATTCATTTCGTTGAACAACTTAATCATTTCCTTTGTCTGTTTTTGAGTAAATTAATCTTTAAATTATTATCTCCATATATAACTATAAGATCTTCTTTAAAAATTTCTTTTTTCTTTTCAATAAGCTTCGTTTTAAAATATTAAATATGTTATTATCATCATTCCCATAGTAAATATTTTGTTGCAAAAAGAAACTAACATATATTTTTTAATGCTAAAATTGTAAAAATACTAAGAGTTTCTAACATATTTACACAATTATCGACTTTCTTAATTTTCACAATTTGACCGAGAGACTATTTTATTTAGTCCCTAAAAAAAGAACAAATTTATAGGATATACTTTAAAATTAGGATAATTTTTTTGTTGCAAAGTTATATATAGTCCCTAAAATTAAGAATGTTTCACACCAATAGTCTTGCCAAAAATTAAGATAACAACCACTAACATGTCAAAGCTAGAATTCTTATGCAGTGAATGTGACACAATGTTTCCATCTCCACAAGCTTTAGCAGTGCATGTTATCGAAGAACATCATCCAAATTTAATATTAGAATCGAGTAAACAAGGTCCACCACCAAATAATCAGCCTCAACCACAAAATGATGAGCATCAACCAAAAAATGCACCAGCTCCACCACAAAATGTTGAACATCAACCACAAAATGCACCACCTCCAAACGTGCAACAATTTGACTTGAACCAACCTCCTAATTTTCGCGCTTTCGACCTTAATATCCCTTATACACCAGATGAATGAGAAATTAAAAACAAATTGAGGAATGAAATTCTATTATTAATAAAGGTGGCAATAATGTAATGATTAAATATATATTATCAAGAATAAGATATTGGTTTCAACTCCAATCATTTATAATTGTTGTTTTTCTTTTTTAAGGAAATTGTTGTATTTAATTTTTGTCAGAAAAAGTAATGTAAGATGCATTATAATTGTTATTTATAGACTTGAAACCTATAATTGTTTTTTTAAATAAACCTATAATTGTTGTTGGGTTTTACTTACAAATAAACCATATAAATTATCTTTTGTCAATTCAGTTTAAAATATATTTACAGAGCTTCTTTAAAATTTTCTTTTTTATTTTCTATAAGCCCCATTTTAAAATTTTAACAATATTAAATATTTTTTTGGAGGGAAAATTTTAACAATATTAAATATATTATTATCATTATGTCCATAATAAATATTTTCTTGCAAACATAAATGAACATATCTCTTTTGAATGATAAAATTGTAAAAATATTAGTAGTTTATAACATTTTTTTTTTGACAAAAATAAATCATATTCTTTCATTCAAATTGATTGAGTACATCAATTACAATGAAAATTCGCTAAAAACAAAAAAGATGAATTTGTGAGCAAACTCACATCATCCATGTTAATAGCATAAAACAGCAAAGTACCAAAGCCTACACATATGATTATATTTAAGTCTCCGGAATACCCATGTCTCTAGATCTGCAACGTTGACGACTCCAAAGTCATTGATTTGATTTGCATTGGATCGAAGCTGGTTTAACAATCTGAACCGAACAAATACCTGAACGAAACAAGAAAGAAAAACAATGTCGCACAAGAACGACGAACAAAATAACGTCGCACTAAGACGAAGAAATCACGAAAGAGAAACAAAATAGATGTGAAAATCACTTATTTCAATAAAAGGGAAATAAAAAAACGAGTTAGAGAGGTGATTTTGGGTCAAAATGGACTTTAAATCACCCCTCTTTGATAAATGAAGGAGAAGAAACTAAAGTTTTGGCGACAACTCGCAAGAGAGAGAAGGGGAAGGGTTTTTTTTGTTGTCCAACACATTTTTTAAGAAAATCGGATTAGTTTCTAACATATTTACACATTTATTAACTTTCTTAATTTCCGCAATTCAACTGAGAGAGTATTTTATTTAGTCCTTAAAAATAAAAGAACAAATTTATACGATAGTATCATTTAAAATTAAGATAATTTTTTTTTTTGTTGCAGAGCTATATTTAGTCCCTAAAATTAAGAACATCATTGGATATTTGTTTTTTGTCGAAAGTTTAGATGATTTGTACTCCGAAAAGTTCACCTTTAAAATGTATTTTTACATCAACAATGGAAGTTGAATTCACAATTTCGCACATAAAACAATCTATTACCAACTCAACCAACCTTCAAAGATAGTTGTTAAACTATACAAATAAACATTAAAAGATCCTTAAACCATTCTATATAACTATTTAATCCCTTAGTTAACAAAATTGAATATTGTTTATGACTATTTAATGTTTTAATTGATTCTAATTTTATTAAGGAATAAATTGATCATAAAATGATATTCTAAGACCACCCTTTGTACAAAGTTAGAAAGGGTCAATTAGTAATTTAGCGTATTTCCTCATTCTCTCTTCGATTGTAGCGCACGTCCAGTGCGTTCTACGCACTTTGCGTAATAAAGTCCAACTCTTTCTTTTTCTCTCTCTTCACTATACTTTAACTCCGTTGACTCAAAGAATATCATAACTCTGTCTCACCTTTTTAATTTTTATTTTTCATTTTCATTTTCTCTTCTACATATTTATCACCGCCACATCTCGCCGCCGCCGGCACAATTCCCAATCTCCGGTTCAACAAACCCTAGCCGCCGCCGTTTTCATGTGCTCTGCGTTTTGGTGATTGTATTGTCGTTTTGATTTTCGTGAAGAATTATGAAGAGGTTAAGGTCAAGCGAAGATCTTCATTCGTATGGTGAAAAGAACGGTGGTGATAATAAGAATGGTGTGAAGGATTCATCGAATCTTAACCGTTCGTTTTCATCTACTGGTCAGAGAAGTTTTTATTATAAGCAGGAGAATGTGAGGAAGAGTTTAATTTCTTCGTCGTCTTCTTCGCGGTACGATAGGGATCGAACGGTGGAGGAAGATCGGGAGGGTTCTAGATTGGTTAGGAAAAGATCTGAGCATGATTTTGATGGGTTTGATAGAAGGAAGGGTTTTGATCGGGATCGGTATAGCCGGGACAGCCGGGATGGTGGGTATAGTGGAGGTGCAGATAGAAATGATAGAAATTGTGTGGGTGGTGATAGGAATATTGGGGGTGGAGATAGGAGTTGTGGGGGTGCTGAAAGGAATAGTGGGGGTGGAGATAGGAATTTGATTCATAGGTCGGAGAGTTTTTGTGGAGGGTCAAGGAGGGAGTTTCCGAAGGGGTTTCGATCGGAGAGGGATCGATCGAGGAGGGAGGGGAGTGTGTCGTCGTGGAGGAGAGGATTGAAGGATTTTGATGAGAGTAGTAGAGGGAGTGGTGGTGGTAGTAGGGTTGAAGAGAGGGTGGTTAGGTCGCCGAAGGGTTTTTCGAGGGATGTGAAATCGCCTAGTTGGTCGAAGGATTCGGAGAGTGAGCAGTCGAAGAAGAGAAATTCAGAGTCTCCGAGGGTGTTTAGGGAGGTTAAGTCGAAATCTAAGTCGCCTTCTGTGTCTAAGGATTCGGAGAGTGAACAATCGAAGAGTGTTAGTGGTGTTGAGGTGAAGAAAAGTGAGGAGTTGTTGCAACAGGTTCAGAGTGGAAGTGGTAGTGAAATGGAAGAGGGGGAGCTTGAACCTGAACCGGTCCGTGAAACTGAACTGAAACCTGCTCCTAAAGATGAAGCAGCTGGAAGTGAAATCCAGCAAACCTCTGAGGACAAACAAGTGCTTAAGAAGAAGAATGAATGTCATTCGAGTGATGCAGATGTTGTTATGGAAGAAAAACAGACCCTGTCGAGCAAGGAAGAGGCGAAACGTACGAAGGATGTTGATTCGGAGGTAAAAGTTGCAGAAAAAGAAGTTTGTGAATTGCCTAAGACTCAAGATGGTCCAGCTAATGAAATATCTATTGCTGAGAGTGAGATTGGAACCGCAAGTAATGTTGATGATAAGAAGGATGTGTGTTTGAATGGGGATGATACTCGGTGCAAGGAGGAAACGGAGAAGGGAACAGATAAGGGGAAGGTGATGCTTAATGAAGAGGAGCATGAGGAGGATAATGGTGTAGGTGGTAACAAACCCGAGTCAATTGAAGGCTCAACCGAGAATGATGTTGCTGATGAAGTGAAGGGAGAAACAATGATGGAGAGTGTGAGTGTGATCATCAATGTGAAGGATAAAGGCAAAAGCATCTCGGTCACACCTGATGTTGCACATTCTTCAAAAGATGGCTTGTGGATTGATAGAGGATCGAATGATCTTGCAACATGCCCGGTAGATGACATGGAAGGTCCAAGCAGAAGAGGGTTCGAGCTTTTTTCTACTTCTCCTGTGAGAAAAGCAGAAAAGTCTGATAGCTTGGTTCTAAAAAAGGAGAATGATGACAGTCTTGCAATGGGCCAGCTTGACCTTTCTCTTAGCTTGCCGAATGTTCTGTTACCGATTGGAGCTCAGGAAACAGCAACACAAGCCCCTGGATCTCCCGGTCAAGCACGGAGTGTTCAGTCTCTAAGTAATACATTTTGTACTAACTCAGATGGTTTTACTGCATCAATGTCATTTTCAGGTTCCCAATCATTATATCACAATCCAAGTTGTTCTCTAACAAAAAATTCACTGGACTATGAACAATCTGTTGGAAAATCGGTTGGCAGTCGCCCCTTGTTCCAGGGATTTGATTGGCAAGCCCTATCTCAGCAAGGCGATGCCAAACAGAAAGAAGTTCCCTCTAGTCAGAGAACTTCGATGAATGGGAACGGTTCTCTTTACCAGCCACAAGCATCATGGGGTGTTTTAGATACTCAAGCTTTGAAAGGTCAACATTCTAGGGCTCTAGAAGGAAGCTCAAAAATGGGCAGTGGGCTTGAAAAACAATTGAGTTTTCATAAGCAAATTTCAGGACAGTCAAGACGACATGATGATGTTCGGTCTCCTACGCAGAGTGTTGGGTCTCATGACAATGGATCAAATTATAGTTTTGAGAAAAAAAGGGAAAGGAGTAGTGGTGGTCTACATCGAACTACCAGCCAGAAAGGACAAGAACAACTTCTGATGGGTGGACTTGATTTTGTTAAGACAATCATTGCTAGAATTATTTCTGAATCTGTGCCCGTGATGTCGAGAAAGTTCCATGAAATGTCTGGACAGTACATGACACATATGAAAGAGGGTATTCGGGAACTCATGCTCAATGCAGATAGCCATGGTCAGATACTTGCTTTTCAAAAAATTCTGCAGAACAGGTCTGATATAACCTTTGATGTTCTAGTGAAGTGTCATCGAGTGCAACTGGAAATTCTGGTTGCAATAAAAACTGGTTTAGCCCATTATCTTCACCTAGGTGATAACATTTCATCTAATGATTTAGCTCAAGTTTTTCTAAACTTGAAGTGTAGGAATGTATCATGTCGAAGTCAGTTGCCAGTCGATGAATGTGATTGCAAGCTTTGTGTGCAGAAGAATGGTTTTTGCAGGGAATGTATGTGTCTTGTGTGCTCTAAGTTTGACAACGCGTCGAACACTGTTAGTTGGGTTGGGTGTGATGTTTGTCTTCACTGGTGTCATACTGACTGTGGATTGCGGGAATCTTATATTAGAAATGGACATAGTACTACTGGAACAAAAGGGACGACTGAGATGCAGTTTCATTGCATTGCTTGTGATCACCCTTCTGAGATGTTTGGCTTTGTCAAAGAGGTGTTTCAAAATTTTGCAAAAGAGTGGTCATCCGAATCTCTTTACAAGGAACTTGAATATGTGAAGAGGATATTTTCTGCCAGCAAGGATATAAGAGGGAGACAATTGCATGAGATTGCCGATCAAATGCTGCCAAGGCTGACAATTAAGTCCAACCTTCCCGAGGTTTTGAGACGCATCATGTCTTTCCTCTCTGGTAAGTAAACAAATGCCTATGATGGTTTCATAATTTTATTATTTGAATGAATTTAGCCTAATTTTCCAGTATATGAATGCTTACATTAAACATTGATCTCTGTATATGGCATTATTTATTTTTTTTGGCAACTGTATATGGAAAATTAAGTGTAATTTGCTGAGTGAATTGTTTTCTGTTGACGTGCTGTAATTTGTTATTTTAAATTTTATGTCATCAATGCCTATAAACCTGTATTTTGGTTTCTTTAGTGGTTAGAACATATAGGTAAATCATGCAAAGTATACATTTTTCATGGTATTGGATGAATTATTATTGCTACTAAGGCTTATTCTTTCTGTCTGAATGACACAGAAATTATTATGGTTGTCAGATTTAAATATCACTCTTTTACTATGTAACAACTATGTCAACAACTCCATGACAGATATATCATGCGGAATATAGTTAGTGATGGCGTTTCCTCAATTTAGTTCGGCATATATGTACTTTGGACGTTTGCATCATTGTTGTTTGTGAAGACTTGGTTGTATAAATAGTTAGTGATGGTGTTTCCTCAATTTAGTTCAGCATTTATGTTCTCTGGATGTTAAATGTTTGCATCTTTGGTTTTTGTGAATGCTAAAATGTATGTATATACATGCATCGTTATTACTATCTTATGATTCATGCGAGGCGTATCTCAAATAAATACTAAATTGAACTCAATCTATACGAATCTCTAATATGCATTTATTGTGAACTTGAACACCGATTCAGTATGAATGTATGATGAAATATTGATTCATTCTAATGAATCACTGCCTAAACTTAGTATAGTCAACCGCTTTTTGTTTGGTCAACTTTGCATAACCAACCACTTTTCATTTGATTTATGAGTTGAATCTTGAATTATTGAGGTCCATATATTCTGTTGTCACTTAAAAAAAGACATTTTATTGGTAGTATATCTTAGAATTCATAATAAGATCTGCTTTCAGAAAATTGGTTTTCTGGTTTACAATTTGAATATCGATTTGATAACCATGTTTACATGCATTATGGTTAATTGCAGATTGCGATTCTTCCAAATTAGCAATGACAACGAACTTCTCTGGAAAGGAACAAGTCAAAGAGAACAGTGTTGTAGCTGGGCCCAGCCAGGAAGCTGCCTGGCTGAAATCTATTTATTCAGATAAGGCACCTCTGTTAGAAAGACCTGCAAGCATCCTTCCAAGATTTGATCAGAATGATAAAAGGACAATGGTGCAGGAGTTGCAGCTGAGTAGTGTTCAAAAAGACTTCGGTTTTGATGAATTGGACAGTATAATAAAAATCAAACATGCAGAGGCCAAAATGTTTCAGTCGCGTGCTGACGATGCTAGGAGAGAAGCTGAAGGGTTGAAGCGCATTGCCCTTGCAAAGAATGAGAAAATTGAAGAAGAGTATGTCAACCGAATCACCAAGTTACGGTATGCTGAGACAGAGGAAATGCGTAAGAAAAAGTTGGAAGAACTCCATGGATTAGAGAGGGCACATATGGAGTATTTGAACATGAAAATGAGAATGGAGTCAGAAATTAAAGATCTGTTATCCAAAATGGAAGCAACTAAAATGAACCTTGCCATGTGACCAGATCAAAAAATTTAGAATAGTTTTTTCAGGTAAATGTATCATGTCTCATCCTGAAATTTGTAGGTTCTAATGCTCTGCCTTATTGTTGTGAGCTACTGTAGTTCCTGATTCATAGTTGTATTTATTCGTCGTTGTAGTTCGTTGTGTTTATAAGCTGCTAACCAAAATCTGTAGAGTCCATCACAGTAGTTATCAGTCTTATAAAACAATAGCAATTATGAAATCGGTTTTAAACATATTAGAATACAAAAAATAGTCAGCATTTGGCTGGATTTGCTATACAGGCTTGTTCTTCTGACTGACGGCGTAGGAAAGTTAATACCTTCACTTTGTGGATAGTGTGCTTTGAACTTGAATGTATTTGTTGCATTTATGTCAAATGACGATTTCATGTTAATTTGTTTTTTTCTATACAAGTGTGGTCAAGCACTACCTTTTTCATCACTTCTTTTGATTATTTGGTTTAAATATTTCTGATATGTCTGTTCAATCTTAATTCATAAGTCTTCCAGCTATCTTTCAAAAATCTTCTACATGTAATTTGGGGTTATATTTTTCATTTTGACATGATGCGCCTAAAGCTTCATAAGGGTTTGTATTCTCTTGTGAAGTTTCAGTTTGTTCTCTGCATAGAGCTTCAAATGAAAGGAGCAATAAAAGTTGCAAGAAATCTGCCAGTGTACCAAAAAAATTGCTTTCACTCCCAATTAATCAATTGAAGCTCATATACTCTTTTTAGGGTATTTCTTTTCTTTCATCACAGATTGATTATATTGGATTGCATGAATAATCAAGCAAGTAAAATTTGTAGTTTTGTAATCTTATAGTAAATGTTTGATTATATATATATTTATAGAAAACTTCTAAACATTTGATTGAAATTATTTCAGTAAGTATAAGAAAGTGTTGATTTTTGTCATTTTTATTTTTATTTTTATGAATTTTGTAATACTCAATAACAATTTTTAGTTCAATGTGCTCGATGGCAGGGCTGTCTTCTAAAAAATATTAGTGTTCATAATTTAAAACTGAAAAGTAACTATTTTCTTCAAAAATCTCTTATTATGGTTTGAGTTTGACAGATATGATGTACTGTGAGTGAGTTTGACCAATGGTTGGATAACAATGCCTCATGACATCTTATTGTGCATAGTCACCAAGCCTTTTCATTGATTCTAGTTCCTTCTATCTACTCTCTTACACAGTCACATTCTGGATTCTTCCCTCATCATAAGCACAATCTGGAAAAACACAATGTGGGAATAGTACTGTTTTTAATTTATATTCACAAAAAAAATGATGTTTTTAATTTATTGGCTAAATCAAAGATAAAAACAAAAAATAAAAGTGAAACTATTATATTACTCACCAAAAAAATTTTTGTTTGCTAAAACTACCTATGAACTCATAATCCCTTATCTTTTTTGGATTTGGAAATTAAAACTTCCTGAAAAGCTTAAATTTCTTTTTTGGTTGGCTTGCCACAACTCTGTCCCTACTCTCTTGTTGCTTAGCCATAGAAATATTGCTCCTTCGCCTCTTTGCTCCCGTTGTGGCCTTGAAGATGAGACTTTCCTTCATTGTGTTCATGATTGCAATTTTTCTAATATTATTTGGCACCATGTTGGCTTACATGATGTGACCTTCTTTGCAAATTTGGATGTGATTGATGAATGGTCTATGGGCCCTCACTATTTCCTTTTCGCCCCTACTATTGGTGGGCATGGCGTCACCGTAATCTTATGTGTTTAAGCAATGAGAACTGACCTCTTTGTCACCTTTCCTACAACATTCATAGCATGGTGGACTCCTTCATGTCTTGTTTTGCTACTAATCCCAGAATCGTGTCAGATGACATTTTCATAAAGTGAACGCGGCTGAGACTTTCTTTTCTAGAGATTAGTCCTTTTTATGTTTGTTTTCTGTTTTTCCTTTTGCTCATTTTCCTTCCCTTTTGCATTGTAAACTACCTATGAACACATAATCTCTACATATTGAGTTACCCAGAAAAATTTGTTCAACAAGAACGCAATAATTTGGTTTTTCTACATCTTGCTTACTCATTTTTTAATGATCCTTCATGACTCTATGGTCTCTTCCTAAGTTCCTTTTATATTTGTGGAGATTTTCTAAGTTAATTTTTAATTGTTCACTTAAAGATTATGTTTTTTTATTTTCATCGGTCCTAAAAAAAGTTTTGTAGAACAAACCCCTAAATCAGACTTAAAGATTATAAAAACTACACGGATGTAGATTCTTTATAAGAACTACACGGATGTGGGTGATGTCACTCACATATTATTTTTTTAGATTTTGAATCTTCATTTTGGACTCATTTTATGGGTGTTTCATGAACGAATTTTCACATGAAAATCAAACATTGAACGGTTAGGATTCATGTGTTTTAGATAATAAATTTTCAGTTCCATTCAACACCGCTGTATAAATTATAAGACCTCACTGACAATCCCGAGGGAGGAAAAGACACATATAATTGGGAGAAGGAAAGAAGATAGGGCGTGAGGTTGAACACAGTGGCAGAGCCAAGAATTTTATAGAGTATGAGCAAAATATTTATCGCAAAACAATACTTCCTTCCTGCGGATAATTGCACATTTTCTGCGGATATACCTTTTCTGCGGATCCTAAACTCCTAAGGTATTACCTCATCTGGGAACCTAAATCCTTGGCAAAATCCGCAGGAAATGTGTTTCCTGCGGAATTTATACAAAAATCCGCAGGAAAAGCGAGAGGTACTAGTAATAGCTGGACTTGCTACAAAGAAAGTAGGAGTTGAGTTTGGGCTAGTGCCCAGGCTAGCTGGGGTGGCTCCACCCCTGATTGAACAGAGAGAAAGGGTGAAATGAAAGAGGAGTAGAGGAGAGATTCACTGCAGAGGCATTTACGATACACTTGCAAAATGGTCTTCAATGTACCGTGCGCAACTTACTCAACTAATGCACCCTAGAAGGCGCCTCTAAACATACCCTAAATTTTCGAATCCATGTTCTTCTATATCCGTAGTCTTTGTGTGGTCTTCGAAGTGGGACTTGGTGCACAAGTAGTAAAACATTAGTGGTCGGTCCATGCGTAAAACGGAGGGTGAGCAAAGGACACCGGTCTTGTATTTTTTTATTTTTTTATTAACACCGGTCTTGTATCATTGTGGCAGCAATAAAATAGATGGATTGCATTCACATAAACATAAGGTTGACGGAGGAGAAAAAAAAGATTTATTTTTGAAAAGAAAATGTTATCTCGTTGATGAGTAAATTACCAATTCATCTATGGAATTGTACGGGTCATGCATTTACACTATTGAAAATTGCAATCAGATAAAAAACTGAGTTTGAATTATGTTGAGCAATTTGGTTCCTTCTAATAAATTGTATTGAATTATTTGGCAAATGAGAATATAAATTATGTCACTTACTATCAAACTAGTTTTTTCACGTTAACATAAAGACCAAAGATATTCGACGTCATTCAAAGTTAGGATTTTTTTTTAGTTATCTATTCGCAAATTTCAAAAGTGTAAATATCTGGCTCCTAACAATATTAGAGTACTAATTGGAGATTTACTCTAGTGGCTCTTACTAAATGTTGCCTAAATTACAAGAAAATTGATTTTCTCCCAAACAGCTTTGCTCATTCCCATCTCAAACTTCCTAAAATAACCTCAACGTGAGTTAACTCATGTTCGGTAGAGTAAACGTGAGTTATCTCGCGTTGACCCCAACGTGATTTATTGCTCATTCCCATCTCAAACTTCCTAAAATAACCTCAACGTGAGTTAAATCACGTTGACCCTCAACGTAAGTTAACTTGAGTTGGTTTTAGGTAAACTAACAAACCATCAATTCTTGATAGAGATGTTGTGTTTCAAGCCTAAACTTGTATTTTGTAGAATATGTTTGTTCATTTATTTATTCACAATACCTTAAGTTTTTTTTTCTTCTTCGATACCTTAAGTTAATATCTAAAAAAAACATTCATTGCATTTAAAAAGAATATTCATTTGCTAAATTTTTAAAAAGCATGAGCCAAAATAAATCATAACTTAAAAATACACACGTAGCAAATTTATTTAGTTTTAATTTCATCTTCGTTTAAATTGGGCAATAAACAAAACGTTATGTTACATTACAATACATTATCCTTAATGATGTTGAATCATTACCGTGTTGGGTTTAAATTAAATTCATGGAAGTTTCCTGAAAATGTTGGCATGGACGTGTCTTATACTTAGTGTCAAAATTTGCCAGTCTCTTTGAAAACTCAAAAGAATGAAGAGAACACATATGAAATTGCTTTTAGTTATAGGTTTGTGTTTTGATGATGTTCATTAGCTAGGTTTATTTGATGATGTTTTTACATTGTTAGTTATAGCTTAGAAACATGTTAAAGCACCTAGCAATCATTGCCTCATTGTGTTATGTGGTTCCTAGTTGTCAAGTGTGTTGTTGTGTATAAAAAATTTCCTTTTCGAGTGGCAACACTTTTTGTTTCTAGATGCTTGATTCGATTCAAATATCCTTGATTATTATCAATCATCCTCCCTGCCTTTGTTTCTTGTGTTTCATGTAGTTTGATTCGATTCATGATTCCTTGAATCATATCACATGTGAATCGAATCAAAATACCTTGAATCATATTTTGACAACTTCAGTTTTTCCTTTTTCATGTGTTTGAATCGAATCACTAAGTTGTTTTTGCACAAAACTTTACACATATCACTCCTTCCTATATATAATAATGTCCATACTCCTCCAAAATCACTGAATCATTTGCATCTATTCTCTCTAGAGTCTCCAAATCTTGGGGTAGATACCTTGAGTATTGTAATCGGGTGTGATTATAGTGAAAGAAGTCCATCTCACTGAGATGACAAATACACTTAAGTCTGGTGGATTGTATTAGTTATCACGTTGATAGTGAACCAATATAAATTATTCTGTCTCTCTCCCTCCCCCCTCTTTATGTTTTGCGTCCACTTTTTTATGGTTTAACTTCACCTTGTTTTTCTGTCTCAAACTAAAGTCAAATGTTTTATAAATAACTATTTTGTTTAACCTTTTACGACCAAGTTACATTAAAAGAAATGGTTAATCAAGAAAAAGTTTGAAAATACCGAAACACAATCCAAACCTCCATGTTTCTTGTGTTTTCCATCCAAGAAAAGATATTTGTACCACTATTTTGCGACAATCTTTGGACATCTATCTCTCTCATATTCTCACAGTGTTCTTGTTTTCTCTCTCCATCTTTATCTCTCCATTGTTTTTGTCTAATAAAAAAAAAGATTATGCCAAAAGTTATCACAAAATAGTTGAACAAATATCATTACTCTTTTCATCCTTCTTCAAGTTTGTGTTTCCTATGAAAATTTTCGCGGAAACGTTCTGCCACAAATTTCCAATAAAATTCCTCACAAATGCCTAGGAAAATTCCTCAAAAATTTCCTAGAAAACCTACCTACATTTTAGAGGAAATTCAACGATTTTCCTAAAAGAAAAAATTCAAGTTTTCTTGTAGTGTGATTTTCTAGGTTGTGATGTTAGTAAAGATTTGATTGAGCTTGTTTTAAATTGGATCCTCTTGTTTTGCTCATTCTCTCATTCTCGTTTCTTCTCCAATTCGTGTCTATCTCTTTCTTAAACTTCTCTCTCTCTTTCTTGATCTTTTCTCTAAAATTTAAAGAGAAATACATACAACTTGGTAAAGGAAAGAGAATGAAAGAACGAGGGAAATGAGAGATCTAAATTTGAACTGTTTCATAGAGCATTGCACTAATACATTGTTATACTTATACTAATAGATTTTAAACAAACATGTGTTTTTCTTATATTATAATAGATGAGATCTAGTTCACCCAATGTAATAACTCTAATTACTACTTATTAGAAGGCACTTATCCCAAGTCCTAACTATATGACTCAAAAATCTTAAGGCCTAGATTGCCTCACCATGTTCGTGGCATGAATTAAGGAGAAAAACTCGGTTGGAAAAGTCAAAACCTTGATACAATCAATTTCAAATTATTTCTCTCCAAGTGCATAATATAAGTGAGCAAAGCTTTGTCCATTAACACACAAAAGCCTTTTCTTCCTTAGCATTTCCAAATCCACTCCTCTTCATTTGTTTCTTTTCATAGTGAAAATGGAAGTAAAATTCATATCTACATTTTTCATGACTTTGCTATTTGCTGTTTCAGCATTCGCTAATGTTCATCCCAGGTCACCAGAAGGTAATGTGATGTGCATGACATATGTAACATGTTTGAGTCTAAGCTACAAAGTCAGATCTGTTCTATGTAGTATACTCTCATTCATTTTTCTGAAAGTGGTAGTATACGTATTACCTCTGTAGCACGAGTACTTCATATTAAAGACATGTCAGTGTCTGACATTGACATGACACTGTCACAAATCTGATTACATTAAATTAATTTATTTTCTAAAATTACTATTGGTTTAAACATGTCAGTGTTGTGTCTGGTGTTCATATTAGTGCTACATTGTTTTACACTAATGTTTAGATGTTGTAAGTTTAGCAAAATCATGGTGGTAACATAATTTTGTTGAAATTCAAAAGTGTAGTTTTTGCCAAACCGACAATGATTCACTATGATTCTTTCGAATTCACCTCCGATCCAAGCATAATATTCAAGACATATGTGTTCCTTTCGGTGATTCTGTTAATATCTCAGTGTGATTTTTTTAATGGGTCATGTTAACTCGTGTCTTAAGGACACATGTTAAGCAACTCAAAAGTAGAAATATTCTCTTAAATTTTATGCATTCAACTATTCAAAAGTAAAAAATTAAATTAAAATGTATCGATTAAAATAAAATATTATACTTTTAACTCATTAACTTGTGCCTTTTCTGATCCAATCTTTCTGTTTTTTGTTTTTACCCTTAAAGTTTACTTTCAAAATGGGAACTTTGAAGAGAAGCCAAACTCAAGATTCATAAAGGAAACAAGACTCATTGGGAAACATGCTCTTCCCAAATGGGAAATCAATGGTCTAGTAGAATATATCTCTGGAGGGCCACAACCTGGAGGCATGTTCTTCCCAGTGTCACATGGAGTTCATGCAGTTAGACTTGGAAATGATGCCTCTATCTCCCAAACCATCAAGGTCAAACCTGGTCAATGGTATGCTCTAATATTAGGAGCCTCTAGGACTTGTGCTCAAGATGAAGTATTGAAAATTTCAGTGCCTCCACAATCTGGTGAAGTTCCTTTGCAAACACTTTATAGCCTCAATGGTGATGTTATTGCTTGGGGATTCAAGGCTAGTTCTTCTCTTGCAAAAGTTACATTCCATAACCCTGGTATGCAAGAAGACCCTACTTGTGGTCCACTTTTGGATGCTGTTGCTATTAGAGAGTTCTACCCTCCTATGCCTACAAGAGGTAATGAATCATATCCATTTATCTTGATTCTTTGCGATCATGCAAAAGGTCTAGTTCAATCTCAACAAATCAACTTCTTGTTAATGTTGATTTGTTGTGATTGAACTCGACTGATCTACATTATTTCAGAGAATTTAAGTCACATATCTGATTTATATTATGCTTGTCATCTACATGAAATAATATATTTTGTAGTCAATAAAATACTAATTTTTTTTTGAAAAATCTTTCGAATAGAGTGTATTATATTGGAAACAAAAAATGCTAATACTGTTGAAGACTATGATCGGTATAATTTTACAAAAAAGTCAATAAAGTCCCTCCAGTTTTTTTTACTTATTACTTTTATAAAAAAGTTTAATATTTATTTACTTGTTGTTTTAAAAAATTCAATGTACATTAGTAATTGTTTCGCTAAGTATTTACTGCAAAGATATAAAAGTGAAATAAAATAATAAATAGTTAATGGTGTTATAGAAAAAAATATTATTCAAAAGCAAGAAAAATTATTACCTTTTAAACCTGAATTAACTTTCCCTAAAAAATCAAAGGAATTAGCTTAATTACCTTTTGAATAACTGCTTAATTTTTATATAATGAGCTACAAACTTAATTAACAAGGTGTGTTATTTGACCAACCTTTTATATGACAACTTATGTGACAACCATAAATTTGTAAGGAAAAGTAGATATTGACACGAAAATCAAAACAACAGAGAGATAAAGTAAAAACATAATGTGAGTATGAGAGAGAGTTGACACAAAAATTGTCATAAAATGGTTGTATAAATATAATTTCTCTAATTAATCTATTTACTTTTTTGGGATATTACTGTGTTGCACTTTTTTCACTTCAATTTTCAAAAAAATACGAAGACTTCTATATCTTTTTGCCATTAAAAAAAAGAAGTATTTAGTGTTAAGGATTATGCTTGATAAGACTATACCATGGTCTCTTTACAGATAATTTGGTAAGAAACCCTGGCTTTGAAGAGGGTCCATTCCCTATTTTCAACACAACAAATGGTGTTCTACTTCCTCCAAAGCAACAAGATCTTGTGTCACCACTCCCTGGCTGGATTATTGAATCCCTCAAAGCCATTAAATTCATTGATTCAAAGAATTTCCAAGTGCCATTTGGAAAAGGAGCAGTGGAGCTTGTTGCAGGTAGGGAAAGTGCTATTGCACAAATTCTAAGAACAGTTCCAAACAAAGTCTACAATTTGAAATTCACAATTGGTGACGGAAGAAATGGATGTCATGGATCAATGATGGTTGAAGCATTTGCTGCAAAGGAGACTCTTAAAGTTCCTTTCAAATCTTCAGGAAAGGGGACATTTAAAACAGCAGGTTTCAACTTCAAAGCAGTTTCAGACACAACTAGAATCACATTCTATAGCTCTTTCTATCATACAAGAATTGATGATTTTGGATCTATGTGTGGCCCTGTCCTTGATCAAGTTATAGTATCACTTGTAGCTTAGACTCTCCTTCTGCCATACTTTGCAATTTGTATTTTTGCTTTATATAACTTGTTTGAAGATTCCTTTCATATCCCGTGTCTATCTAAACTCTAATTTCTATAAGAAAATGTCACAACTTATAAGAACTTTTTACTGTTATTTAAACTGTTTATAATTTTATTAGTTGATGTAATTTTTTTTTAGCTGAATCAAGAGGTGGATATGCATCAAGAGGATACATAGACATGCCAAATAGGATGACACCTCTGTGAAACCCCATCATATGCCGCCTGTCTCATATAATAAATATTGTTAAAAAAAGAGGAAAAATATATACAAGAGGGGGATTATAACCAACCCTAAAAAAAAGAACAAAGGAAAAAGGAACTAAGGAAATAAAAAAGAAGGCAAACCATAGTTGTCCCTAAAGAAATCGTCTCTAGTAGAAGATGGTAAAGCAGTCCACCACATAGACCCTTGGATTATATATATGACCATGACGAGCAAGCTTTATTCCAATAATATCATTGAGGAGTGGGGGATGGTGCACCCTTAGAATGACTTTTGTATGCATCTCTCTTGAGTTGTTGTTTTTGTTTCTTCGTCAAATAACGCATGAAAGGAGGTTTAGCTCCATTTTCTTGCATATCACGAATTTGCATAAATAACTATACTTCCTTCTGTAACAACGGATTTCTATGTTTCACCGATGTGGAATTATCATTAACCATCAGAGACTCCAACACTGTCACCTCAAATAAAGAGTGTGCTTCCGAGTTTAATGAAGGTGCATCTTACATGGCAGCGTGTGCTACAAGCTCTTTATGAGAAATGGCTTGAACTGCCAAATCTGAAGAAGTATCATGTTGCTCGTAAACCTGCGCTTCTTGCTGAACTACCGAATATGATGTATGTTGCACATCAACGTGCACTACAAGCTCCTGCTAAGGAATCAATTAAACTAGCGAATTAGACGAAGAATCATTTTGCATACCAACGTATGCTACGATCTCTTGCTGAAGAATGGATTGAACTGCTGAATCTGGTTATGAATCCTTTTGCACGCTAACATGTGTTACAAGCTTTTGGTGATATATAGAATAAACAGTTGAAACTGTTGAATGTTCATGATGCACGACAATATGCACTACAAGTTCTTGATGTGACATGAGGAACATACGAGATTTGGATGTACCAGCCTCCCCATGCTCGAAACCGAGGTGAAATCCCTGTTTGGAATGGGTCTAGGATATTTCTTATCGGGCTCCTTGACTGATGACTTATTCTGGTACAACCTTGCTTCAGACTCAGTTCTATCCGGTCGGGCGTCCAGATCAACGATGTCGGTAGGTTGTTTCGTCGTCATTCTTTTTTTCCTGTCTGCTCTTCGTCTAGGTCGGGGACCTTTTTAGGTTGGCCATAATGGTAGTCCCATGAATACCTTGGATTAACGCCACTTCAACATTCTTCTGCAATACCATATAGCACTGCCGTGTTTCGCCAGGTCAGCACTAATCAATATAACCTCTTCCTCTTGTCGTGATATTTCATCTTCAAATGAATAGTGGAAGGAACTGCTTCAATGGATTTGCAAGGTATAACGACGAACTGCACGTTGACTTTTCGTTTAGAACCTTGATTGCTCGTGAATTGAACGGGAAGGTCGACCACTCCCCAAGGATAAGTTTCCGACTCGTCAAAGCCATGGAGATTTATTCCCTTGTGTTTTGAGAAGTTTCTAGAGTTCATCTCCAACTTGACAAATAAGTCATCATACATGATGTTGCAAGAGCTCCCCTCCTATATAAGAGCTTTGGCCATGTCAGAACCTGTTATATTCACCACTATTACCAAGGGATACACTTTGTTAGGCTTCACACCCGGTCTTTCGTGTTCACTGAAGCCATTTATTAGTCGTGACAGTTAACATTTCTCCAACCTTCCTTTTGGTAGTGACGGTGAAACACTATATGATGGAGTCAGTTCTTGCGATGATATAATCGATAGTAAAGTTTTCAACTCTAATTTATTCATGGAAGTTGAATCTTCCACACCTTTGGTTGACCTTAATAGTTCATCATTTGTCAATTTATCGTTGATCTTCGCTTTGTATTTCTTTGTTGGTGACATATTTTTCCTGCTTCTCATCATTAAAAGCGATTAGCGTGTTGTTTCCCAAATGAATCGTTGTTGTGAATGGAGGACCTACACTTTGGATTAGTTTAAAGGTGAGAAAAACACAAGAAGTGGGTTTGAATTGTTTTAGATTTTTTTTTAAAAATTCTGAGTATTTATCAAAGTTAGAATAGGTTCTGAATAGAAGATAGAGTCTGGTCAGATATTGAAATTTAAAAACAGAGTACGCAGTGATATCAGGTCAAACACAAACACACACACAAACACCAGAGAAAGAGAGATAAAGAGAGAGAGGGGAGAGAGAGGAAAACATAAACAAATTATCCTGGTTCCCCTAATAATTTGAGGGTAGTCCAATCCCCTTGTACTTTCAATGGATATTTTACTATAATCACACAAGATTACAATTTTCTCAAACACATAGTAAAAGACTTCCTTGCCGCACACAAGAAGACTTCTACAATTAGAGATTAACAAATAAATAGACTTTGTTTACACTTGATATACAATAAGAGGTGTGTTGGGTTTGTAGAAATGTGTTGGCTACATTTTGTTAAAACAATAGTTCTAGAAAGATGTCTTAACATGTTGGCACGACATCATAGCGTGCCTTGTTCCGCTTTGTTGGAGATTAAATTAAAACGTGAAGATTCCTAAATATTCTCTGAAGATTTATTTCGCGTGAAGAGTTGACTAAGAAGAGTGTTTCTAGAAGAAGAGATAGGCAGTTTATACTTATCTTAGTCCTTAAGAATGTTGTTGCAACATTTAAGGAAACATCTGATATGCTTCAAAATAGTTGTGCTGAAATCTCGTGATTCATCTTATGTTTAGCTAGATTTGTGCATCAAACTCATTCTGCAATTAGGCTATATAAAGGAAGACTGAAGACCTAATTGACTCACTGAAGCCGTCATTTACAAAAGTGTCATTTAAGGTTTTAGTCTGTTCTTTGTTATTTGTAAGCCACTCTTGTATCACGTTGATGCATAGAGCTGGACTTTGTAGTTGAGTTGTAAATCTTAGAAATTACTCAAAGCTTGTAAGCATGAGTTGATTCTTAGAATTAGGAGAGTGTCTCCCTTTTATTACTACTTTAAAGGACGATCACTAGATCTGTGATTAAGGGGAAGTGATAGGAGGTTCTCATATCTAGGACCAGGAGAGTCATAGGTAGAAATTGCACGGGTAGTGATTAAGTGAGAAGCTAGTAGACCGAGGGTTTTTATGTATGCTTTGAATTGATACTACTTAGTGAATTTCCTTCTTGTCTTGGTAGCCCCCAGACGTAGGTGAAGTTGCACCAAACTGGGTCAACAAATAACTTGTGTCTCTTTATTTACTGTTCGTTTCTATTGTTTGATTGATTGTGTTATCACGAAGTCTTGGCATCATTCTTAACATCACACTTGTCGTTACATCGTGTATAACATCTTTACTACGTGCCAGAATTTCAATTGGCATTAGAGCAGACACCCTGTTCTTTTTCTAGGTGAGCTCCAGGGGAAATATTTTCTGGTACTATGGAAAGGGAAGGAGGACAAGTTAACAGACCACCTATTCTGGATGGGTCCAAATATAATTACTAAAAGGTACGCATGGTGGCATTCTGATGAGTCAATAAATTAGTATTTTTAATATGTTATTTGAGTTTATTATATTTAGATTTGGTTTAGTTTTATTTAAATATTATTTCCTTTTTGAGCTATTTTACTTCAATTGCAAATAATTATATTTCAGGAACAAATATCTGAAGATTCAGTCTTGGAGCAAAAGAAAGAGGATTAGGAGCTGATTC